>ERZ506896.23-NODE-23-length-157265-cov-50.767935_pt1 | contig 157265 bp, 135 predicted proteins | sample MGYA00513176_ERZ506896 | MGnify/ENA metagenome assembly ERZ506896
CTGGCAAGGTGGTATGATGAAGTAGATAAATCGGGGTTCCTCACCTTTGGAAGGGTCGCACGTTCTATACAAACACATTATCTGGATATAATCAATTTCTTTGAAAGGAGGGCAACCAATGCCGCAGCAGAGTCATTCAATGCTAAAATCAAAGCATTTAGAGCACAGTTCAGAGGAGTAAGAGATAGAGCTTTTTTCTTATATAGACTTGCTAAATTATATGCTTAAATATAAAATCCCTCAGATTGTTACGTTGACCCTTATTGCTGATTGCCAATAACGTGACAGGCGAATATACCGACAAGCAGGTGCAGCAGGCGAAGTTGGAACTATATAACCGAGGCGTGGACGACAAGATAATAGCCGACATCATGGAGGAGAAAGAGGAAGCCTTCATGCGAAGACTGGATGCCGCCGCACGTGCAGAACAGGCACGCATGGACAAGCGTAACGAAAGGAACAGGAATATCAGCTATAAATGGTGGGAAATGCTCTTCATGTTTATGTTCGCCCCGTTTTACTTGTTTAAAAGGCATTACCTGCCAAGCGACTTCTTTCCCAAACTGAAACAGTTGAAAGCGGAAAAGTATGATTTAAAATTCAGGCAACGAATTATCAGTCTGCTTGCCGGAGATATGGCTTGGATTTTTATCTATTGGGTATATTATTCCTTTATAAAGAATTAAAGGATTGGATATGATCCTTAATTCTATTAAAATCGTTATGTTTTCTATGCTTTGATATGCTTATTTTTGCTATGCACCAAAAATAAAATTCCCGTAAAATATTAATTTACAGGGATTTTCTTCGTTTTGCAATTCTTTCCAGCGGAGAGACGGGGATTCGAACCCCGGATACCCTTTTGGGGTATACACGCTTTCCAGGCGTGCCTCTTCAACCACTCGAGCACCTCTCCTTTTCGGGGCGCAAAAGTAAAGGAAGTTTTCGAAACCACCAAATATTTGGTATAAATAATCTATCGAATACATATTAAATTAAGCCAAATCCACGTAGTTTTCCTAAAAAACTTCAATAACCAAACTCTATTATCACCTTTACAGTATCACTTTTGTACAATAGACGCGATAGGTGCAACAATCTTTTTCAAGCATTTTGTCTTCTTGCTGATTTATTTTTATATGCTTGAATGCTCCCCTTTTAAAAGACTATCTATGAATTCTATCACTTCCGTATTGCTTACAAAAATGAGACGTTTTTTATATCTCCTTGAACAAAACAAAACGACAATCCGTTTATATAACAGTAAAACGACAAATCCCTCATTTTAATTCCATATTTACTCGTCCCGTCCCGAAACAATCCGAGTTAAATAAACCCGTCCGGTGTGAAAATAAAATGTGAACCAGAAACTATATTAAAATAAAACAATATTATTATGAGTAAAATCGAAATTAGAAACCTATATCTAATCTTTGGAAAAGAAAAGCATAAAGCAGAGAAAATGCTGAAAGAAGGCAAAACTAAAGAGGAAATATTAAAGGTAACCGGATGTACCGTTGCCGTAAAAGATGCCAATCTATCCATCAACGAAGGCGAAATATTCGTAATAATGGGACTCTCCGGCAGTGGAAAGTCGACCTTGCTGCGCTGCATCAACCGACTGATACGTCCCACTTCAGGAGAAATAATAATCAACGATACTGATATTTCGAAGGCTTCAAAGCAACAACTGCTGCAAATACGCAGAAAGGAACTTGCCATGGTATTTCAGCACTTCGGCTTACTACCCCACCGCTCCGTTTTGCACAACATTGCTTTTGGATTGGAACTGCAAGGAGTAGAAAAAGAAAAACGTGAAAAGAAAGCTATGGAGTGCATGCAACAAGTTGGACTGAAAGGATATGAAAACCAAATGGTAGGGCAGCTCTCCGGTGGCATGCAGCAACGTGTCGGCTTGGCACGCGCCCTTGCCAACAACCCGGAAGTGCTGCTTATGGACGAAGCTTTCTCCGCCCTTGATCCACTGATACGTGTACAGATGCAAGATGAATTACTGACCTTACAGTCGAAAATGAAAAAGACAATTGTTTTTATTACTCACGACCTGAACGAAGCCATCAAGCTGGGCGACCGCATCGCCATCATGAAAGACGGTGAAATTGTACAGACAGGTACTTCCGAAGAAATATTGACCGAACCTGCCAATGCCTACGTAGAACGTTTCGTAGAAAATGTAGACCGCTCCAAAATAATCACCGCCAGTTCCATTATGGCAGACAAGCCGCTTGTGGCGAGACTGAAGAAAGAAGGTCCCGAGGTATTGATCCGCAAAATGCGAGAACGTAACCTCACTGTCCTGCCGGTGGTAGATGCCGGCAATATACTGGTTGGAGAGGTCAGACTAAATGACCTGCTAAAGCTGCGAAAAGAGCAAATCCGTTCGATAGACACCGTTGTACGTCACGAAGTACACTCTGTACTGAGCGATACCATACTCGAGGACATCCTGCCGCTTATGACCCGCACTAATTCTCCTATCTGGGTAGTAAACGAGAACCGGGAATTTCAGGGAGTAGTTCCATTGTCGTCACTCATCATCGAAGTGACCGGAAAAAACAAGGAAGAAATTAATGAAATCATTCAAAACGCAATAGAATTATGATAAACATAGGACAATATATAGAAACAGCCATCAACTGGCTCACTAACCATTTCGCTACATTCTTCGACACTCTGAGCATAGGTATCGGCAGTTTTATAGACAGTTTCCAACACGTACTGTACGGCATCCCCTTTTACATTACCATCATCGCTTTGACAGTTCTTGCCTGGATAAAGTCGGGCAAAGGAACAGCCGTATTTACCATTTTGGGACTATTGCTTATTTACGGAATGGGCTTTTGGGAAGAAACCATGCAGACATTAGCTCTCGTATTGTCATCCACTTGTCTCGCACTGCTGCTGGGCGTGCCATTAGGCATCTGGACTGCCAACAGCAATCGGTGTAATAAAATCATGCGTCCCATACTGGACTTCATGCAAACCATGCCCGCTTTTGTATACCTGATTCCGGCGGTACTATTCTTTGGTTTGGGTACCGTACCGGGCGCATTTGCAACCGTTATCTTCGCCATGCCGCCTGTAGTGCGGCTAACCGGGCTCGGCATCCGCCAAGTTCCGAAAAACGTGGTAGAAGCTTCCCGCTCTTTCGGTGCCACTCCCTGGCAGTTACTCTACAAGGTACAGCTACCCCTGGCGCTGCCCACTATAATGACAGGAATAAACCAGACTATCATGATGTCTCTGTCCATGGTGGTGATTGCAGCTATGATTTCCGCCGGTGGCTTGGGAGAAATTGTATTGAAAGGAATTACCCAAATGAAAATAGGACTTGGATTTGAAGGCGGTATAGCCGTCGTTATATTAGCTATTGTGTTGGACCGTATCACCCAGGGGATGGCACAAGGCAAAAAGAAAAAATTATAGAACTGAAAAGAAATAAACGATATGAACAGACTGAAAATAATAGCCGTACTGTTGTTGGCAGCCTTGCTGCCGACAGCTTGCAGTAACCTCAATGACAATAAGAAAATCAGCATAGCCTATGCCAACTGGTCAGAAGGCATCGCAATGTCTTATCTGATAAAAGTGATATTGGAAGAACATGGCTACGATGTACGGATGCTGAATGCTGATTTAGCTCCTATCTTCGCATCTTTATCGCGCAAAAAAGCGGATGTATTCATGGATGTATGGCTACCGGTAACCATGCATGATTATATGGAGCAATACGGAGACAAATTGGAAGTCATCGGCAATGTATACGATAATGCACGCATCGGTCTGGTAGTACCAGAATATGTCACCATTCAATCCATTGAAGAATTAAACGGACATAAAGATAAGTTCTCCGGTCAAATCATCGGTATTGATGCAGGAGCCGGAATCATGAAAACAACCGAAAAAGCATTAAACGAATATGGTTTGGACTATAAACTGATGACCGCAAGCGCCCCTGCCATGACCACATCATTAGATAAAGCAATCCGAAAAAAAGAATGGATAGTAGTGACCGGCTGGACTCCACACTGGATGTTCGGACGCTATAAGCTGAAAATACTCGATGACCCCAAACAGATATATGGAAAAGCTGAATCCATCCATACTGTAGTCTGGAAAGATTTTAGTGAAAAATATCCGTTTGTTGCCGAACTTTTACGAAATATCCGACTGGACGACCAGCAAATCAGCTCGCTGATGGCCACTATAGAAAAAACACAAAAAACGGAAACCTATGCCGTCCGCCAATGGATGAAAGAACATCAGGCCTTAGTAGACAGCTGGATACCTATAAAAACAGACTTTTCCACAAACTCTTATATCAACAGATAACGGCCAATAATGAAAATAAAAAGCGTATTTCTTTGATGTCACCACATGGTTACTTATATTTGTCACCAAATAGTGACAAATATAAATTATGGAATTAAAAGAAACGGAAAAGCGATTGCTTGAAGCAGTCAGCAAAATAATTGAAGAAGAGGGTTTTACCCAAATAGGTATTAACCGTATTGCAAAGAAGGCACAATGTGACAAAGTTTTGATATACCGTTATTTTGGTGGTTTAGACGGGCTATTGGCAGCCTGGGCGAAGCAATATGATTTTTATTCATTTGCCTATTCCGAGTTTGCCGGTCAGATAGCACAGGTTACAAACGCTAATCTTAAGGATATAATAAAAACAATACTATTAAAGCAATTGGAATATCTGAAAGATAATCATCTTATGCAAGAATTGTATGTATGGGAATTATCAGGAAAATCATCATTTCGGACAATACAGGCAGAGCGGGAGAAGAACGGTCATAAGTTACAGTTGGAGTTAGAAAAGAGATTAGGAAAGACTTGCCATAATTGCAATTTTTATATTACTGTTATCATAGCCGCGATTAACTATATCATATTATTTACCCGGCAATATAATATGTTCAATGGAATAGATTTTAGCCAGCCGGAAGCATGGGAGGAACTGAAAAATATTATCTCTGATTACATTGATACATTCTTAATATCAAAAATCAAATGAAAACAGTCATATTCTATTCATCCACCTATAACGGGAATACATTAAAAATTGCCGAAAGCATAGCAGCAACTCTTTCTGCCGACTTGATAGCAATAGAAACTAAAATATCCGATTTTGATTTATCACAGTACGATTTAATAGGAATCGGTTCAGCAATACATTTTGGTCAACATGCCATCCGATTGCAACGGTTCGTTTCAGCATTGCCTTTACAAGGAAAAAACATATTCATATTTTCCACCCGCTGTCGTCCGTTTTTGGGCAATTACCACAGAACACTGAAAAATATCATAAAACAGAAGAAAGCCAATCTTGTTGATGAGTTCTCCTGTGTGGGCTTTGACCGAACAGGTCCTTGGGTCTTGATAAACGGCTATAATAAAAACAGACCTAACACGAATGATTTATTCAAAGCCCGGCTGTTTGCTGAAAAACTGCAATGCAAACTGCACCCTCTTTCGTCCGTCATCACCTCCTCAACTGCAACAGAAAGCAAACAAGGCATTGTCTTATTTCAAAAAGAACAAAACAAGATAGCAAACAACAAAGTAGTATTTCTTAATATCAGCTCCTGCATACAATGCAGCAAATGCATCAATATCTGCCCCATGAATGTTTTTCAAAAGAAAGATGCCATACTGCCCATATATGGAGAAAACTGCATTCAATGCCAATTATGTGCCAAAAACTGCCCCACAAATTCTTTATATATCAAAGAATCATTTACAAACGGATTACGTATCGCCTTACGAGAAATATTCAGTACTGGATTACAGGATAGCTATAAATCTGAAAAATAAAAGAATTGATACATTAATTTCAATATTAAAAACCCGCCATCGACTTTCTATCAAGCAGATGGCGGGAAGCTATTTGCCGGCACTCCCGCCGGCTACTTTAAGAGAGAATTAATGTATTTACTTCTTAAGAACTGATACTGATTTGAATCAATCTTTAATTTTTCGGCTATAAGTACCGTCCAGACCGCATATTGCAATCTCATGCGGCAAATCTATAAGACCTTTTACCGAACGGCTCAAGCAGCTGCGTGTCTGTTTTGGACCTGGGATCAAAGGACTGTAATCCAGCACATGACGCATACGCTTTCGCTGGTCGGCAGTAAATTCATCCATAAATCCATATGAATAGTCCATCAGGTTATGCGACTCAAACTGTTCACCACCGGCACAAGGTGTACGCATAAATACATCCTTCCAATTAAATTCATTCGGGAAGTTCGGATTAAACTGTTCCTCCTGCCAGATGTATTGTACATAAAGGTCATAATCATTAGATTTGTCATATGAAGGAGTATCTTCACAATAGTCGGTATCTATACAAGCACCATTGGGTGACTCGGCAAATACATGACGCAAGCCGAAATAATGTCCCAATTCGTGAGCAAGCGTCACACCCGAATAAGTTTGACGTGCCAACAATTGCGGATCGATGTATCCAGCCAGCGGATCGCGTGCCGAACCCAGAATCCACGAACTGTTCAATGACACACAACGCATATGGTTCAGATTTTCCAACGTAATGTTCATATCCTCTACTGTTTCCATTCCCGGTAGCGGATGTGATTTAGGAACAAGCGGGAAAGTGGAAATACCCAGAATATTCTGGTAAGTAAAGTTATAGAGCAAAATATTGACATATTGGTTGGGATCCCACAATAAGTGTATATACTCCCTCCCGCTGGTTTCCATTACAAGAGTCGGGTCAATAGTAGGTGACACCCAGTTCACACGATCAATCCCCGCTTCTTTCAATACATTGCCAGAGGGATCGGTAATGGCAGGTACAAATTCCAATTTAATGCCATTTTGAGCATAAGCCTGATTCGCAAAATTAAGAATTTCATAAATATTCTCAGCTGGAATATTTTGCGTATCATCCGAAGGATCATTGTAAAGCACATGGAAAACAATAGGAATACGATAAGTCAGCTCCTCACCGGCAGGCTTACCGTTTTGGGTGAACGTCAACATCTGTACCTCCCCGCCTGCTGTTAACTTCACTTGTCCGGTACGGCTTTCCTCTGCCAAGTTTCCTTCAATCATTATGTCTAAGGTTGTCTCTCCTACCTTACCGGCATCAGGAATCGTAATCCAAGGGGCATCTACACTCTCGGCATACCACTTGGAAGCAGAATTCACATCCACTTGTATGGTAGCGCCATCATACGGAATATCCGTAAAGTCCTGTTGGGAAAGATTTATCACAGGCTCATCATCATCGTTACAGCTTGCCAGTACAAAACATAGTATGGGAAGCAAGTATAATAATTTTGTTTTCATTTTGGTACGTTTAATCAGTTACAAACATGTTCTTTTTTCTGTCCTACGAGTTGTTTTCAGATGGGATTTGCCACCGGAAGGTAGAATTTCTTACCCCATACTTGCTTCATGGACATTTTTTTCGGTTCTTCAGGACGTAAAGGAACTTTCACTTCCTGTCCGTCGTTGTCCAAACGTGTACCCATGCATTTTCTGATATCTATTTCTTTCTTGGATTTTTCCCAAGCCGGCATTTCCGGCTTCATGAAAGCAGAAGCTGATTTGCCATTCAGCTCATCTACCAAATCTTTTAAATCCTGAATATTACCAACATTATTTTGTAAAGGAACCGGAATCTGAGCACGGGCAATGGTACCGCGCTCACCTTTTTCGTTCACGCCAAACGAATAAGCAATGAGGTCTGCACCCCAATCTGCCACCAGAAACATATGAGGACGACGTGCATCCATAGACGACCAATTCAGTGCATTGGAACTGATTATTTCACTGTCCGGTAATTGGTTCGGGTCAAGTTCATCCAATGTAGGTTCGTTGAAACCGGAACTCGAGAAAGCCTCCTTCACATCGGGTGTACTACTAAAAGACAAAGCTATAATGGCTCTTCCTTTAGTAGCTTCAGGCTGACCGAAAATATCACCCTTCTCATCATCACCGTTGAAAATACCGAATGTTTTCATACCGTCTACTTTCGTTGTGGACGAAAGCCCTGGTATTGTAACAAAATTCTCCCTGAAATCTTTATCGCTACAAATTCCTTCTTTGTTGAAAGTAAGTATCATCAACGTATATTTTTCACCGGGTATCATATCAGAATAGCTCATAGACTCAGTACCCAGATAAGCACTCTGTGCAATAATTGTCCAAATAGTAGCATAAGGATTCAGTTGCTGCTGGGTTTGATACAGCACTTGGTTCCAGCTCGACATCAGTCTGCCTTTAATGACTTCCTTATCTTCGCTGGCAGGATAAAGTAACGGAATATAATATACCGATTCTTCGCTTGGAGTCACCTTCAGAGATATCTCATCCGAAGTAACATTCAATGTTTCCACTTCAAACTCAACGGTATTCGGGTCGGCTGGAGGAGCCGGATCAAAATCTCTACGGGCCACCTTTGTACAGATACCGCCTTCATAACCGAAAGCCACCATACAATGTTTCGTTCCCGGTATCAAACCGCGGTTTTCATATTCAATAACACCATGTGCTTGAGCTTCAAACTGAATCCACGGGTTGGTTGCCACGATATGTCTGGCAAGTTCATCAGGACTCATCTTCTCTGTAGTAGGGTTAAGCTCTTCGATGCGACATACATACACCTGCTTCAAGTCGGACGGCGTAATCTTGACATGCGCCTTTGTTTGTCTGATATTATCCACTTCAAGTTCGAAAGTTGTCTCTTTCATCTCGGCAGGTTTCGTCTTAAAACTCTTCATTGTGATATCAGAAATAAACATCAGTTCATAATCGGATGTCACATAAACTGCAATCCCCATCCATATATATTCGGTATCCGCTAATATGCCGCTTCCCGAAAGTTCCAACTGTTGGTCACCAGTGCGCAGTAACATGGCAAGAACCTCATCCAATATTTCCTGAGTTACATTTCCATCGGGTGCCATCATACCCAGATAATAATCCAGTTCCTGGCTGAAATAGCTTTGAAGGATAAGCGCCTCATTCATACCCTGCGCCTTGGCAGCATCAAATGTAGGTCTGTCGATAACGCAACAGTACCACTGAGTTTCTTTATTTTCCGGCTTCACATCAATTATCGGATTCTTGCCCGACACATCGACTTGCACATCGAAATTACAGGAAATAGGGTCTACCTTCCAAGTCTGGAAATAGTGACAGTGAGGTTTCTTGGCAGCCTCCGTACCATTAATGCCGAAAAGTACCAATTCGTACATCTTTCCGGCAAGCAGATTACTGATTGTATGCTTGGAAATAGAACCACGATGAGAGATAGTTCCTAAATATTCTTCAAAAGCAACACCTTTGGCTTCAGCCTGTTTTTTCAAATCCTCCATCAGGTAATTATGGAGTTCGGGACGGGGAATCTTGTCTATAACCTCCTTGTCCACATACAAGCACAAATAAGGAATCCGGTTACTGGAAACATCTATTTGAAAAGTATAGCTGGTAGTAGAAGCCTCCAGTTCCGTTACTTTAAACAATAACTCATCCGGGTCGACAGGACGTATGTTTTCATCATCATCAGAACAGGCTGTAATTACAAACACTGACAGCAAACAGTACAGTGCGATAAATATTTTCTGTTTCATGTAGTTCGATTTAAAATTAAGCGATAAGGTTTCATTCAAAGTACTTTAGCAGCCATTAACCGGCCGATGAGAAGAAAAAAGGAAGAGGAAGTTTACCACACTTTCCTCTTCCTTCTTATTCAAGACTATTCACAACAGTCAACTAATCAATAGGAAAGTTTTTCCAATCAATCTGCCTTTGCAGGCTGCTTCATCAATATCCCGGATTCTGTTCGTCCTTCAACTGCGGGTTAGCATCTATTTCAGCTTTCGGGATAGGCCATGTAAAGCGGTAATCACCTGCCTCGATTTCCAAATCTGAGAAATAAGAAACAGCCAACTGCACTCCACCTACCTGCTCTGTATCCGAGCGGTTAAAGCCTAACTTCCAACGTTTCAGGTCGTAAAAATGAAAACCTTCACCTACAAGTTCTTTGGTACGTTCATCACGTATTGCCTGCCTCAAATCGCCTGTATCGGAGAATGTCTCGTTCACATACCCTTGAATACGGCTGCTGCGCAAGGCATTCAGATACTTGGCAGCTTCAGGCGCATTGCCATCTTCCAGATAAGCCTCGGCAGCAATCAGATATTGCTCGGCAATCATGAAAGGTTCTGAAATATTGGTATACCAATTGTCGGTACTTAAACCGGATTTCTGTAAGAGCGGATTACCGGGGAATTTGTTAAAAGTATAAATAAACATATTGGGAACACCCCATTGATCCAACGTATACTGTCTAAAATATACTCCCGCACGCATATCTCCATCACCATACAGTTCCAACAAAGTAGTAGTAGGATGAAAATCCGGACGTTGTGCAGCATAAGGATAGCCGCTTGCTCCTAAATATTGGCCATGGAAAGGCAGCCCAAGTGAACCTCCCACTTCATCAGGCACAGCCTGATAAATCTGCCAAATGATTTCCGATCCCTCGTCATACAGCCACAAATTGTTCAAAGCCTCAGAAGATTTCACCAACGGATACTTACCGGTACCAATCAATGCAGCAGATAATTCAGCAGCTTTTCCATACTCTTTCATGTGCAATGCTACACGGGCTTCAAAAGCCTGTAATGTATGCTGGGAAATATAATTAAGAGACTTTTCACTGGTAATCATACTCTTGGCACTTGTCAAGTCTTCCAATACCTGCTTGTAAGTAGCTGCCAATGTAGAGCGTCCCGGATATTTTTCAGAATACTGACTGGGTTCATACTTCAATTGCAAGGGCAACCCCATTTGGGTTTCAGCCTGATTCTTGTCGTACACATCACAGTACAGCAATGCCATATTGAAGTAGGAATAGGCACGGACAAAATAAGCTTCCCCAATAATTACAGCCACTTTCTGTAATTCTTCTTCCGTAAATTCTCCCCGTCCTTCCTTGGCACGTTCATAACTGTCGATTATGTAATTGGCACGTGCAATCATGGTATAATAATTACTCCAAATAGTCTCAATTGTCCCATTAGCTTCTTCAATATTCCAACTGGACATATCACCATAGGTATTGCTGAAGAACACCATAGGCATAAAAAGTTCTGTCATAAACTCAGGAGCCAATGTAGCCGCTCCGGTAGTCATGGTCCGGAAAGGGTCGTACAATCCCTGCCGTGCATCGACAAATTGCTGCACATTGACCATATATTTGTCCATCGGGTAGCTGGTATAGGGGTCTTTGTCCATGTCGCAAGAGGAAAGTCCCAGCGCGGCGGTCAACGCCAATACAAATATATTTTTCTTTTTCATTCTGAATGGTTGTTAAATGTTACACATTAAAATTTCAGTTCCACACCGAACGAGAATTGCTTGGTGTTCGGGTAATTTCCCAAAGAGAGATTTGAATCTACTTCGGGGTCAAAACCAGTATATCCGGTTACAGTCCAAAGATTACGTCCTACAAAGAATACCTTGGCATCCGAAAGCACTCCCGATTTTCTAATCCACTGAGAAGGAAGCGTATAAGATACAGTCAGGTTTTTCAAACGCATGAAAGCAGCATTTTCCAAGAGATGCGTATCGAACTGGCGTTGCTCGTTCACACCGGGAATATCGGTGATGTCACCCGGCTTCATCCACATGTTAAGCATTTCGGTGCTTTGGTTCCACTGTGATGCATTTGCTGGATTCTCTGTAAAGTAACGCACATTGTTCAGCAACCAACGATCCAACATGAAAGAGAAGTCAGCTGCCACAGTGATACCCTTCCAGGAGAGCTGTGTACCAAAACCTCCCGACCACGGAGCATACTGGTTCTTTCCGGTAAACACCGCATCGGTCGAACGGAATTCTTCCGTCACATTGCCGTCTTTATCCAGCCATTGCTGTACACCAGTTTCCGGGTTTACACCATGCCATCTGTTGTAATAGAATTCACCATAAGGTTTGCCTGTCTGCAATTTCAATCCTGTGTTGGGAATAACATATTCATCGCGTCCGTCAAATAACTCCAGAATTTCATTCTTATTATAGTTGATATTGGCCTTAACGCTCCAGTTTACACCAGCCAGATTCTGCAGGATATCCACTCCAAATGCTAAATCGAAACCACGGTTGCGCATAGCACCTACATTTACCCAACCGCCACTGAAACCTGTGGTATAAGAGAAAGGCACGCTCATCAACATGTCTTCGGTCTTCTTATCATAGAAGTCCAAATCCACATTCACACGATTGAACAACCGGGCACTCAAACCTACATTCGCAGATTTCACAACTTCCCAAGTCAACTCGTGATTTGCTACATTGCTGGGAGCCGAACCTTTGTTTCCGCCATAGATAGGTCCCATGCCTACCAAATCCAGCGCCATATAAGGTGAAAGACTTGAAGAATTACCGATAGAACCGTAGCTGACCTTCAACCGCAGGTCGTCCACCCACTTCACGTTCTTCAGGAAATTTTCATTTTTCAGATTCCACATTACACCTACCGACCAGAAGTTACCCCATTGGTGATCCTTGGCAAACAAGGAAGAACCATCACGACGATAAGCTGCATCCAAAAAATATCTGCTGTCGAAAGCATAACTCAATGTACCGAAGAAAGAGTTGTACACTACATCAGACTCTGCATAAGTAGGAAGGTCAGCCTTGCTACCGGCAGATATGTCTGAAAAGGCAATATCCTTGATGCCGCTGACACTTGTGCCGAAAGAGTGAGCTTTGGAAATAATAGACTCCTGACCTGCCAACAGTGTAAAGTCATGCTGACGGGCTACCGTAAATTTGTATTCGGCCGTATTGGTGTAAGTAAACTGATAGGAACGTCCGAAGCTTTCGCTGGCTGTAGCATTACCGGCAAACGGACCTTCTGCCAAAGATTTTTGAGAACCACGCTGGTCATAATATTCCATTGCCTGTGCTGCACGGATATTCAAGCCCTTGATAGGATTGATATTAAAGTATGTGCTGGCATTGATACGGATTACATCTTTGTCGCCCGGCTGGATACGTGAAAGATAATAGGGATCATAAAGTCCCATGCCGTCATAGTAATCTAACTTGTCACCAAATCCGATAAAGTCACCGTTCTCGGCTCTCAACACTTCGTGCGTCATCTGAGTAGGCAAATACATGCTTGATGCAAATACCTTATTATATAAGCTATTGCCCGAAGTACCGAAAGCTGTTGTAGTAGATTTCTGATAAGACAGACCAATATTCACACCTGTTTTCAGCCATGAAGTGATATTGGCATCAATATTCGAACGCAACGTTTCACGACGCAGGCTGGAGTCATCCATAATACCGTCAGTCTGTAAATGCCCTGCAGAGAAGTAGTAGCTCAAAGACTTGGAACCTCCGGTTACATTCAAATCATACTGCTGCATAGGTGCTGTTCCACCGAAGAACACATCTGCCCAGTCGGTAGACAAACCGTTATCTATATAAAAATTCTTTTCTGCCTGAAAATTCACGTCATCCTTTTTATCCGGATCTATCATCTCCTGAAGCTGATACCACTGTCCTGCATTCATAGCATAATTCTCGTTGGTAGCAGCCTTGGAGAAACCATATTGTGCAGTCAGACTCACCCGTGCCTTACTGCCACGCTTACCTTTCTTCGATGTAAGAATTACCACACCATTTGCAGCACGTGAACCGTAAATAGCTGTAGAAGAAGCATCTTTCAATACAGTCATACTTTCAATATCATTGGCATTCAAAGCAGTAAAAGCAGCCTCCGAAATAGGTGCACCATCAAGAATGAACAACGGAGTAGAACTTCCGCTGATGGAGCTTACACCACGAAGACGCATAGACGATCCCGCACTGGGCTCACCACTTGAGGTAAGTACCTGCAAACCGGCTACCTGACCTTGAAGCGCATCTCCCATGTTGGCGATAGGCTTATTCTCAAGCTTTTCTCCGCCAATGGATGAAACGGAGCCTACTACAGAACCTAATTTTTTGGCGGAACCATAACCGGTTACCACTACTTCTTCCAATAATTCCGTATCAGATTTCAACACCACATTCACTTCCGGTTGGATAGCTACTTCCTGACTTTGCAAACCAATGAACGAAACGAGCAAGGTCTTGGCCGAACCCGGAACATTATTAATTGTAAACTTACCGTCTATATCGGTCACTGTACCAACTGAGGTACCTTTAACCAAAACGGATGCCCCAATAACAGGCAGACCGTCTTCTTCCGAAGTAACCACACCTGTCACTTTCGAGACTTGCGCATTCACCAACCCTATAACCACTAACAGGAAGGTCATACAAAGCATCAATTTTCTTCTCATAAAGTTTCTCTTTAAACGTTTAACATTGAGTTAATATTTTTTATTCATATTGAAACGTGATAAAATTATTTAATATAATTATATCTTCAAACTTTTTTATTCTCTTTTTTACAAGAAAAACTTATTTTTAACATTACAGAGAGTATATGTCCTATAAAATTCACTATATCTATCCTGCCAATCTCATAAACAAAGGAATAAAGTAATCTGACATTTATCCCATTTAATGCAAGAGCAAATTATTCCCTGTATTTGCATAAACAACCGTAAATACCCTAAAATAGGCACTTACAAACATTTTTTATATGGCATATAATCAGATTTTCACTATCTTCATATAGTAACTATTTATACATTAGTAGACAGGACAGTCCAAAATAAAAGAGTATATTCTGCCAAGTTATGTAATAGAATATAAACAAAATTTATAGTATTGAAACAATACATATAAGTGTTTATCATTGATTTATAAATGGTTAAATAAGCCAAAATACATTTTGCTATAATTAGACAAATACATATAATAATAAAGTACGATTTGTTATAAAATATCAAATAAAAACGAATTTATTCCACTCTAAGTATGTTCAGATGTTTTTAGCATAATTAAAAACAACATTTTTAGATTACAATTTTGACTGATAATATATTGGATAAATCCGACACCTTACCGGTAAATATGTTAAATGTCAGGGCAGAAACAGACATCCGAGTGAACCATTATATACAACTGTACAGGACTGGCTTTCCATGCCTCGGCTTAGATAGAGTAATATATCAGTGAAATTTTGTGCATAAAAAAAAGGTTGTGAAACACAACCTTTTTTTATACCATATATTTAGATTTAACGTGCTTTTTGCGGAGCGCACATCACTGTAATAGGAAGGTCTATTGTACCTTCTGCAACACGTGTATTCGCCGCCCTACCTTTTTTAGGACCAGGTATCAGCGGACTGTATTCCAATACGTGGCGAACCCGCATCCGCTGTTCGGCCGTAAACTCATCCGAGTAACAATAGGCATAGTCCATAATGTTGTGAGCTTCGAATGTGGAGTTATCACAGCAAGTACGCTGGAAAGCTTTCTTAAAATTCTCCTCTGTACGGAAAGAAGGATCATTCTGCCATTGTTCAGCCAAATCGGACAAAGTATATTCATACTCTGTCTTGTTGTACGACTTGGTATCATCACAATAGTCGGTATCGGCACAAGCCAATTGTTCCGATTCGGAGAAGACATGACGCAAACCTAAATAATGCCCCAGTTCGTGAGTCAACGTATTTTGAATACTCAATTGCTGGGCATCCAACTCTCCAAATTCCGGGAACAGATAATTGGCGGAAGTCACATAGATATTATTGATTGAAACACAATAGGCAAATTTCAAATTCTCCAGTTTCAGATGAGAATAAGGCACTGTCTCCGTTCCTTCCATCGGGTTTGATGATGGAGAATAAGGGAAAGTTGACACTCCCATCACATTACCCATAGTTGGATCCGTAGAAGTATCGAAAGTATAAAGCAGTACATTGACATATTCATTGGGATCCCATAAGAAATGATTATACTTCCGTTCGTTGCTGAACATTACATCCGTCATTTCCATTGTGCTTGACACCCATTGTACACGGTCGATACCGGGTTCAGGCATAAGGTTTCCTTGCGGGTCTGTTGTAGCGGGTACAAACTCCAAGTTCATATTGCTGCTGTTCTCTCCTATGCCTTTGTAAGCCCGGTTCACACCTGCTATAACGTCTTGCAAGTATTTGCCATCCGGGTTCTGACGCGGGTCAGAAGGATCGTCATAAATGACGTGAATTACAATGGGCAGTTTATAATGCAGCTCACTTCCTGCCGGTAGGGCCTTTTGACTTATACTGATAGTACGTGTTTCGCGTTGTGTACGAAGTTCAATGATACCGGTCCGGTCTTGTTCTATGTTGGGAGAAACTGTGATACGCAATGTACTTTCTCCTCTTCCTTCGGTATCCGAAAGTTTGCACCAATCTACCTGGCTGGTAGCTACCCAACCGTCATAAGCTGTAATTTCGATACTCAGTTCTTCACCTTCATGCGACAAATCCTTAAATTCGGTTTGCGAGAGGTTGAATATTCCTTCGTTTGTATAGTCATCTTCACAAGCTGTAAGGGAAATATACAATGCCATACAAACATATAGAGCTAATTTCTTCATATTCTTTTTGCTTTTAGATTACGGTTATTATTCGTTTACAGTTACACTGCCTTCCCAGCTTAGCTGCAACGTTGCAGGTTTGCTCCAGTCTGAAGCGGGTATAGTTTCGGCTTCGATTGAAATACGGTATTTATTCTCTCCAGTTTCTACAATGGACAGATAACCTTTCGACCGGGTTTTCCATTGGGCATTCGGATCGTCCGGAGAAACATATTCCAACTGGACGTCAACATAATTAATTTTCCAACCCGATGTAGCAGCCAAATCCGTTTTAGTCTTACCTATCAGTGTTTCATCAGTAATAATTAACTGTAGCATATAATTATCCAACTCTTGGTCCTCATATTTTTTAAATCCGAATACCTGGTCGCCATTACTTTTCTTTTTATATATGACACCTTTAATTGAATAATCGGTTTCTTGTGTACCATATCCACTATTGAAAGTAAATGTATTGGTAGCAGGCAGAATGTCCAGTTCTTCCACTTCCTGAGATGCTCCGTAATACTCTCCTGCCAATTTACTTCCATCTTTCAGGGTGGCTTCAAACCGTAAATACATCATGGCATCCTCTGCTTTTACAGAAAGCCGTCCTTCAGTAACTTCTTTGACATATTTACCGGATTCATTGTCTATCAGATAGAATTGATAGCCTTCGGCCGCATCATAAGCATGATATTTACCGTCGAAGTGAGATTCAGGTACTGCAAACATCACTGTATATTTGCCAGCCGAGAGTCCATGAGGAGTTTCCGTTTTTACACTTCCTAATGCAAAAGTTACCGTCTTTGTTTCTCCTTGAGCAGGTGTGTGGAATGCACTTAGAATTTCCGCTTCCGTTTTTTCACCTCCCATTAAAGTTACCGCAAAAAGATTTTCACAGATCTGATGTATAAAACCGCCTTCATAGCTACATGCTATGGTCTGTTCGGATTCTGCTTGCAATTCCAGCTTCAGGGAAGAGCCTGTGAGTTTTACCTCCAGCGAGCCTTTGGTTTGATTGCCCGATTGCCACAACGCGCTTTCATACGACACCGTTATGCCGGCAGTACTAAAATCATTTTTTTGCCCCAATTTATCTGCGGGTAATGACACCCGCAAATAATTGTTTTCAGCACGCATTGTCTTGATATCTTTCACATCGGCTGTAGGAGAAAGATAGAATACAGCATTGGCAGCCTCATCAAAACGGAGCACTGATTTAATATCCAAAATCTTATCTTTATAACTGAACTGATTGGTCAAGGTAACCTTATTATTATCATCATCATTGTTGTCGGTATTGCCACCCGGCTGGTCATCATCATCACTGCAAGCGGCAAGCCCCATAGCTATAGCCAGACAAAAGGCATTCAGCATATATATATATTTTCTCATATCTGTCAATTTAGTGTTTAATGTTATACCTGTTCAATTTAATAGCTTTTTCATTCAGCTTGTCTTGCACAAGACTCCAGTCTGTCAAGGTCGGACAATGCTTGCCAAACAGAACTTTCTCACCGTCTATATCCGGATTGTAAGCACGCAACGGACCGGTCCAGTTACCGGTTATCTTGTGTTTTCCAGGTGCATCATCTATGAAATTCCACTCAAATTTAAAATTACCGTCTGCCTGTTTCTGTACCGTTACCGTACCTTCTTCAATGGCAGGCGCATTAATATCCATGTGGAAATAATCTCCTTCTTCTTCACGGAAATGAAGATACCAACAACCTCGCGGAGCACCATCCCATAAATAGCCCGCCACAGCTGTTGAGGTAGTAAAGCGTTCTGCCCAACTGTGGGTATCTGTAGTATAGGTTCCATCGGGAATCTGTCCGTTCAATCCCAAGTCTGTGGCAAATTCAAAAATCATGGCATCACCCTGAGATGCTTGAAGCCAGACCGACCACAAATCCAACTGCTTGTTGTCCGCACCGGTTATGGTTCCTTTCCAAGTCCATGTGGCTTCCTGTACTTCCGGCAAGTTTGTATTTATGTCTTCTTCCAGATTGGAGATGAAAGCATCACCGCCATCATCAGACATATCTTCGATAATCAGTTCTTTGGTGATGCTTCCTGACACTTTTTTCTTGTTATCAGTCAGCAACTCATACTCGAATGTATAATTGTTTGTATTGGTTTCTCTGCTGACTTTAACAACTCCCGAATCTATGAATCCTGTACCGGAGTATCCGTCGGCATCAACTTTCAGTGCATACGTGCCGAACGGAGTACCGTTAATGGGTATTCCACCCATCAGTGTAAATGTCGGTCCATACCCTTCAGTCAATGGCACTACCTTATATTCACCGTCCTCAATTTTCGCCTGTACCGGATTGTTGGCAAGGTTGGAGAAAAGGCAGAGCGCCAACATACTGCCTTCTTTTTGCATGTCATCGGCAAAACCATCAGTATAGAAATAAACCATAAAGTTTCCGGTTGCAGTTTCAAACATATTACCATAATAGAATGCCTGTACATCTGTAAACTTCGTGTCAATCATGTCCACTTTAAGAGTAGATTCCGCGCCCCAAGTATCGGTAATATCTTCAAACTCCGGCGAACCGGCGAAATGATAGTAAACTATTGTACCATTGGCTAATTCCAACTCACAATCCATGTTACTGTTGCCCGAAGCATCGTTTGTTACTGTCACCGTACCGCCTGTTACAGCTTCATATTGCAGTTTGGCTTCACGATTCCTGATAATCATTGTATTATCAATATTGAATGTAAAGGGATTCTGTTTGAATCCTATGCGATAGGAGCCTTCGGGAATTGTTATTTTTTCTCCGGTTGAAGGTGTAGCATAAAGATCGATTACCAACATGTCGCCATCGGCTACAGGCATCGGAAAGCCACGTTCGTCCAATTTACATTCTGTACTTGAGAGTACAAGATAATAGTTGGCTATACCCTCACCGATTACATCATTTCCTATATACTTATTATAATTTTCATCTTTCAATGTGATTTCATTCTTTTCACCCTCTTCCAATGTCGGGGGAGGCAGGGGAATTGCAGGGTCATCATTGGAACAACCGGTAATGCCTGCACAGCAGAATACTGCTGTCATTGCGAGCCATATATATTTTTTCATTTTCGTATCTATTTATAAATCTATCTATTTATTGCGGTCTTGCAACCATTACTTTGGGAAGGTATCCTTTGCTCCAGAAGGATTTAGAGAAACAGGAATCCCATATTGCAGCTGTCTGATTCAACTTATCCGGATTAAACAGTCCCTTAGATACATCTGATGCCAATGCCAGGGCAGCGTTGCCAACGGGTTTCATTACAGCTGCCAGCCAAATACAATCTCCCGTACCGTCAGGTACCGTGAAAGCTAAAGAAGCATCACCTTTCAGCAGAAGTTTTTCAAAAATTTCTTCTTGTGTCATACCTTCCGCTTGCTGACGGAATAATGTCATATAAATTTGTACATCAGACATCTGAGTAGAAGCGTTATCATAGGTAGCTTTAGGCAAAGCAGCCATATACCAATATTCATCTTTAAGTGAAGGATTTACATCAAGTATTATCTTATCTTCTTTTTTGGACACCCGGACATCAAAGCTACATTCCACTGCATCTACGTAGTCAGTCTGGAAAAACTGATAAGTCGCCTTTTTCGCCGGAGTTGTTCCTGAGATAGCAAACACCACTAATTCATAAACGGCACCAGGTGCCAGATTTTCTATCTTTACATGTTGTTTACCGCGCAAGGAAATGGATTCGACAAAGGCTTCCAACTCCATATTCGCTGCCTTTGCCTGACGATTCAAATCGTCCATCAGATAAGATACCAATTTAGCTTTGGGCACTTCCTGAAAAGTTTCTGTGTCAACATAGAGACATAAATAGGGGACTTTTCCGTCTGATGACAGCAAATCAAACGAACAACTTGTTGAAGTACTTTCTGTTTTTGTAATAGAAAATTTCACATCGGAATAAGGATACAGTTCAGTCAATGGTACTTCCTCTTCATCCGAACAAGAGTTAAAGGCAAACATCAATGCCGCACCAAGACATAAAAGAACAACTTTTAGAAGATTCATAGGCATTATTAATTAAACAAAATAAATTTTTAGCAAAACTAAAAAATAAAATACAATGATTTTTTGTACTATGTCAAAAAATCATCACTTTTATAATGCCTTTTTGTAAAAATCGTTACTTTATATTGATTTGTTTTTTCAATCTGCTCAAATAACTTTGCGTGATACCCAGATAGGAAGCAATTATGCCCAGCGATACATTCTTTATAATTTCAGGGCGGTTATGAACCAATGAAAGGAAACGCTCTTTAGCGTCACCATTAATCACATGATTCTTCCTTTCATAAAAATAGAGTTGTCCATGTGCCATTTTTAATGCCCAACGGGCAAAATCATGTGACTCCGCCACTAGTTTATCATAGTGTTGTTTAGAAATCTTTATAACTTTTGACGTACAGCAGGCTTCAATCTGATAAAAAACAGGCTGGTGCCCATAAAACGAGTGCATGGAAATAAGCATAGTACCCGGCAAGGCAAATCCAAAGGTAACCTCTCGCGTTCCATCCATATAGGTATAACGTAAAATCCCCTCTTCAACCACATAGATATTCGTATTTATCATTCCACCCATCACCAATATCTCATTCCGCTTTAAAAATATTTCTGACTTAGGCTCTAAAAAGCTTTCCATTATTTTATCCGGTAACGGATAGTCGCATTCTTTTAATAACAGCTCTTTTATGTTTTCCATTCTTTATAGAAGTTAAATCATAAATTGATATTTATAGAGTTGCAGCTTTCCTCCTGTCTTCTTATACTTTAAAATATAATAGCTTGGCCACATCTTAAAATAACAAAGTATGAACAAATATGAATTAAACAATGGCAAGTTTATAGAAAAAAAATCAGATGACAAAAATTCCTTGACATGAAGATATAGATAACAGTTCATGAGAGGTAAAAAATTCAATAAGCGTACCGACATTGAAAGCAATCAGGTACACCGAATAGTACACCGAAAGAATGCTTTGATATGCTTATTTTTGCCATGCACCAAAAACAAAAAAATCCCTGTAAAGTATTAATTTACAGGGATTTTCTTTGTTTTGCAATTCTTTCCAGCGGAGAGACAGGGATTCGAACCCCGGGTGCCTCGCAGCACAACGGTTTTCAAGACCGCCGCAATCGACCACTCTGCCACCTCTCCAAAACTTCTTTTTCAAGAAGTGCTTTTCTCTTAAAGCGGTGCAAAGATAGCGCTTCTTTTTTAAATTCGCAAACAAATCCGGAATAAAATAATTCACATATCCGCAAAAACTAAAAATACGGCATAAAAGGAACTAATAAAATGTTACTAAAATCTTTTCGTCCGACAGCTGTTTTATTTTCGTCCGACAGCTGTTGGACGAAAATAAAACAGCTGTCGGACGAAAGGGAAATTATTGTGGGACGAATAGATTTCAGCATAAATAATAATAGTTGATAAGAGTACAGATATTAATTGAACGGACACGAATCAATACCCGGTGGTACTTCCTACCTAATAATAGCTATTTTATGCTCTTCAACATAAAAATCCTCCATATTATTGTGTAATTACGGAAATTTTTCCGTAATTTTGCGCGCTCTAAAGGATAACATATCTAATCACTTTTATTAAAAGAACATTATGGAATTAAACAAAACCTTTATTGACGGGCTTTGGAGCAAAGAAATCAATGTAAGTGATTTCGTTAGTAAAAACATCACGTCCTACACCGGAGACGCATCTTTCCTGCAAGGACCAACGGAGCGCACCAAGCATATCTGGAACCTCTGTCTGAAAGCACTGGAAGAAGAAAGAGCCAATAACGGTGTCCGTTCATTAGATCATACAACAGTATCTACCATCACTTCCCACAAAGCAGGCTATATAGATAAGGAGAACGAACTTATCGTAGGCTTGCAGACAGATGAACTGCTGAGACGCGCCATCAAACCTTTCGGCGGCATCAATGTAGTGGCAAAAGCATGCCGCGAAAACGGCGTGGAGGTAGACGATAAAGTAAAAGACATCTTTACACACTACCGCAAAACACACAACGACGGCGTATTCGATGTATATACCGAAGAAATCCGTTCGTTCCGTTCATTGGGCTTCCTCACCGGACTTCCCGACAACTATGCACGCGGACGTATCATCGGTGACTACCGCCGTCTGGCATTGTACGGTATCGACCGCCTCATCGAAGCCAAACAGGAAGACTTGCGCCACCTGACCGGTCCTATGACCGAAGCACGCATCCGCCTGCGCGAAGAAGTGGCAGAGCAAATCAAGGCCTTGAAGGACATCAAGACCATGGGCGAATACTACGGTCTCGACCTCAGCCACCCTGCCACATCTGCTCAGGAAGCCGTACAGTGGGTATACATGGCATACCTTGCCGCTGTAAAAGAACAAGACGGTGCCGCCATGTCATTGGGTAATGTATCTTCATTCCTTGACATTTTCATTGAATATGATTTGGCTCACGGTAAGATTGACGAAACTTTTGCACAGGAGCTGATTGACCAGTTCATTATCAAACTGCGCATGGTACGCCACCTGCGTATGCAATCCTACAATGACATCTTCGCCGGAGATCCCACCTGGGTTACCGAAGCTATCGGCGGACGCTTCAACGACGGTCGCGTAAAGGTGACAAAAACCTCTTTCCGCTTCCTGCAAACATTGTACAACCTCGGCCCGTCTCCCGAGCCTAACATGACTGTGCTGTGGAGTCCCGAACTGCCGGAAGGTTTCAAGGAATTCTGTGCCAAAGTATCCGTAGATACCAGCTCTATCCAGTACGAGAACGACAACCTGATGCGCGAGGTACGCAATTGCGACGACTACGGTATCGCCTGCTGCGTATCCTACCAGGCCATCGGTAAGCAAATCCAGTTCTTCGGCGCACGCGCCAACCTTGCCAAAGCATTGCTGCTTGCCATCAACGGCGGACGCTGCGAAAACACCGGAACTGTAATGGTGAAAGGTATCCCCGTGCTGACTCACGATACGCTGAACTTTGAAGAGGTAATGAACAACTACAAGAAAGTGCTGACGGAGATTGCCCGCGTTTACAACGAAGCAATGAACATCATCCACTACATGCACGACAAGTATTATTACGAAAAAGCCCAAATGGCATTCGTAGATACAGACCCGCGCATCAACCTTGCATACGGCGTAGCCGGACTTTCCATTGCCATCGACTCATTGTCTGCTATCAAATACGCCAAAGTAACGGCACGCCGTAACGACATCGGCCTGACGGAAGGTTTCGACATCGAAGGTTCTTTCCCGTGCTTCGGCAACAACGACGACCGTGTAGACCACCTTGGTGTAGACCTGGTGTACTACTTCAGCGAAGAGTTGAAGAAGCTGCCCGTTTACAAGAACGCCCGTCCTACCCTGTCGCTCCTGACTATCACATCCAACGTGATGTACGGTAAGAAGACCGGAGCCACTCCCGACGGACGCGCCAAAGGCGTTGCTTTCGCTCCGGGAGCCAACCCGATGCACGGACGCGACAAGAACGGTGCCATCGCCTCTTTGAGTTCCGTAGCCAAACTGCGCTACCGCGACTCACAGGACGGTATCAGCAACACATTCTCCATTGTTCCGAAATCATTGGGTCCCACTGCCGAGGAACGCGTAGAGAATCTGGTTACCATGATGGACGGTTACTTCACCAAAGGTGCACACCACCTCAACGTGAACGTACTGAACCGTGAAATGCTGGAAGACGCCATGGAACATCCGGAGAAATATCCACAACTTACCATCCGCGTTTCCGGATATGCCGTAAACTTCGTGAAACTGAGCCGCGAACACCAGCTGGAAGTTATCAGCCGCAGTTTCCACGAAAGAATGTAATCGGTAAACCGGATACATAACCTTTTAAAGCACGGATTACACGGATTTCACGGATTAAGCAAAAATCCGGAGTAACAACCCTGTAGTCCGTGCTTTCTTTTTTACTACATTCTTTGCTTATAATACACTATTTATGATTAATGTTCATTCATACGAATCAATGGGCACTTTCGACGGTCCGGGGCTGCGGCTTGTCGTATTCCTTCAGGGCTGTCCTTTCCGTTGCCTGTATTGTGCCAACCCCGATACAATAGATGTAAAGGGCGGTACTCCTACTTCTGCCGGTGAAATCCTGCAAATGGCTGTCAGCCAAAAAGCTTTCTTCGGGAAAAAAGGGGGAATTACTTTCTCCGGCGGTGAACCTACCTTGCAGGCAGAGGCATTGATACCACTGTTCAAAGACTTGAAAGCAAACGGCATCCACATCTGTCTTGACACCAATGGCGGAATCTGGAACGACAAAGTTGAGGAATTGTTAAGTCTGACGGACTTGGTATTGCTCGATATCAAAGAATTCAATCCCGAACGCCACCGTACCCTGACCGGACGCAGCAACGAACAAACCCTGCGCACCGCTGCCTGGCTGGAACAACAGGGACATCCGTTTTGGCTGCGCTATGTCCTGGTACCGGGATATAGTGATTTTGAAGAAGACATACGCAACATGGGCGAACAGCTCGGCAAATACCAAAGCATACAACGGGTGGAAATACTTCCCTACCACCGCTTAGGGGTGCATAAATACGAAGCTATGGGCTGGGATTATCAGTTAAAAGAAGTAGTAGAGAATACCCCCGCACAACTGGAACGAGCCGAAAAACTCTTTAAAGAGTACTTTCCCACAGTAGTGGTAAATTGAGAATTAAAAATAGAGAAACGGGCTGCACCATAATAATGAAACCGGTTTTTATACCGATAAAGACTTTATAGTGCAGCCCGTTTCTCTATTTTTTAATTCTCAACTCTCAATTTAATCAGTAAGTCAACCGTATTCCACCCTGTAAGGTAAAGTTACAGGGATTTTCTTTTCGTATAGTCTCAATGTCCGAACCGTCGTCAAAGAAATAAGACACTCCCGGTTCTACATAAATGCCGACTCTGCTACTTATATTATACTGTGCACCCACAGCTCCCATTACAGAGAATTGCAGCGGTTTCACGGTTTCGTTTTTGCTCCCTATTTTTCCGTAAACGCATTTTTCCATGGCGCCGCCGGCAGAAACATACATGATAAAGGACTTCTTATCTACAAAGTTCCAGTTGGCACGCAAAGGGATACCCAAATAATGCAATTTCTGGCTGACCGTTTCCGAACTTCCGGCAAATTTCACATCCGAAGCGAGGTACGTATACGTCAAGCCCGTTTCCACGGAGAAACCCCGTCCAAGCCCTTTACGTACCGAGAAGCCGAAAGACAATGGCTGTTTATGGTCTATATCCACCACCTGTCCGGAACTCCTCTGCAGATAAGGTATGCCATCTTTAAAGACAAGCTCCTGCCCTTCCGGCACTTCCATTATCCCGTCAGACATTGTGGTGAGGTCTACCCTTCCGCCGGAAACACCGAAGTTCTGTCCGTTTTGAAGCAGCCCGCTTTCACTTATACTGCTTCCCGAAATCAATCCGCCCGTATTTCCTACTGCCAATCCGACCGACCAGCCACGCGACTGCTCCCGCTTCGCTCCGCCAACCGGCAAATGCAATTTGTCTCTGCCTGACGGGCGGCGGCGCTCAATCTTTTCCGTACGCTCCTCTTCCCTTCTCTCTTCTTCTGCTGCTTCCTGATTTACCCGTACCGACTCCGCAGTCGGGTTCTGTGCGTTTCCAGTCTGAACTTCCGGCTCTGCGCCCAAGGATTGGATGACCGTTTCCCGCTCCGTTTCATCTACGGTATTCAGTTGTTGTGCCAGCAAGGAACGCCGGTTCGTATCCGCCGGAGATTCCTGTTTCTGTGCGCGATAGTCGGGTTCTGTTATCTCTGTCCGTACTGAAGGCGTCTGTTGCTCCGGCAGCTTGTCCGGCACGGCAGCCAATGCCGGTGCAGTCATATTCCGCATCTCCTCTCCCACAGGGCTTTGGAGCAACCATACACTCACCGACGACACCGCAACGAGCAGTGCCGCAGCCGCAACTACAGCCCAGCGGCGGAAAGGTATAATCCGCCGTTTTCCGGCTGCCGGAGGCTTCGAAACGGACAAATCCTTCTCAAGTCGTTCCCAGCCGGAAACGGGCAGCGGTTCGGAATAATCGTCCAACCGCTCCTTTATCTTTCGCATCCACAATTCATCTTCCATACGTTTCTCCATTTATGCGTTTCTTTTCATCCACTCCTTCACCTTGGCAGCCAAAGCAGCTTTGGCACGTACCAGTTGTGAAGCCGATGATTTTTCGTTGATACCCAGCAACCGGGCAATCTCCTTATGAGATTTATCTTCAAAAACAAACAGGTTGAATACGGTACGATAACCGGCGGGAAGCTCGCTTATAAACTGCATCAATACCTTTTGAGGAATAGTATCCACCGCTGAAGCATCCGGTTCCTCATACGTCTCCGGCACATCGTCCAGGGCAGCGGACTGGCTCATCACATCATTCTTCCGCAAATACTGCAATACCGTATTCACCATTACACGTTCCATCCAAGCCCGCAAAGAACCCTCTCCCCGCCAAGTGAACTTATCGAAAGAGTCGAAGAGCTTCAGGAAACCGTCATGCATCAAATCCTGTGCAGTTTCCCGGTCACCGGCGTAACGCAAACATACGCCGAGCATCCGCCCCGCATACTGTTCGTACAGTTCTTTGCGGGCAAGGTTGTCGCCTTGCCTGCAACGTTCTGCCAATACCTGTTCTTCCATCCTCTCTTTTAACACGTGTTTACCTTATAAATGCAACGGGCACAAAAATACTGCATCCGGCAGATAGGAAATTTATTCTTTATTTTCTTTAACATTCTTATAAGCAGTATTTGTGCAATCCCGGCATTTTCTGAATACAAAACCTAAAACAGAACCAATAACAAAACCTCTACTTATGAAAAAGTTTAGAACGATATTAGCCGCATTTCTGCTGTTGTTCATCGCCACTCCCGTACTGCAATCCTGCCTGGACGATTGGGATGATGACGAACACCCGTTGCTCGCCATCGGCACAGTGCGAATAATTGACGGAAAAGACTACTACTTCGCACTCGATGAAGGAACCAAAATGTTTCCCGGTGACACTGCCCAAGTGGATAACTATACCTTGGTGGAAGGACAGCGTGCCTTTGTATATTTCAACCTGCTGGATGAAGAAGTAACCGGCTACGATTACAATGCCAAAATCAACCATGTAGAGAATATCCTTACCAAAGACATTTATTTCATGCCTGCCGAAAAGGCCGACAGCATCGGCGACGACCGCATCAACATCAACAATATGTGGATTACGGACAACTACCTGAACATCCAATACCAGCTATACCACAGCAATAGCAATGATAAAAAACATATGCTGAACCTCATAGTCAACGAAGCATCCGACGGCAAGAATGACAAAGAGGGATATATTACGCTGGAATTCCGCCAGAATGCTTACGGTGACGAGCCGCTCATGCCGGGACAAGGGCTTGTCTCGTTCAAACTGGATAAGATAGCAGACCGGATACCCGGAAAAACCGGACTCAATATCCGCGTAAAAAGTCTGCACGACGGAGAATATTACAAAACCATTGACTTTAAAACGGACGAGAACTAAACTATTCTTTGCAATACCCTTTTCAATGTCTTTTTATTTAAAGCGGAGCAGGCAGTTTGCCTTCACTCCGCTTTGTTCTTTTCTACCTTCTGCCACCGGGTTTTTGCTCTATCTTTTTCCCGTGTAATCCCGTGCCTGAAAAGATACATATCAGCCTCTTCCCGTTTCTGGTCCATCCCCCTTTTATCCCTTATTTCCCCTTTTCCAGCGTTAAGTTTCCCGGCTTCGGAAATTATTTCCCGGCAAAACAGTGTGTCCTTCCGTACTTTTGGAAAAAAATCAGAATGATATATATGAGAACAAAAGTACCCGTTATCCTATTGTCTGTTCTTGCCCTGCTGTTCCATGCTTGCGGCAGCAAGGATACCCAAGACAAGCAAGAGCTGTCAGTCAGCACTTCCCAAGTTACTGCATTGCCCCAAAACGGCAATAAAGAGTTCCCTTTCATAGCCCGGCCGTTCCGCACCAGCGAACTGTCATTCCGGGTAGGTGGGCCTATCGACCGCTTCGACGTGTATGCCGGTAACCGATACGAACAAGGAAACATCATTGCAGAGATAGACCCGCGCGATTTCCGCATCCGCAAAGAACGCGCCGAAGCCGTTTACCGCCAAAGCAAGGCCGAATTCGAACGCATAGAGGCGTTATACCGGAAAGAGAACATCTCCGCCAGCACCTACGAAAAGGCAAAAGCCGATTATATCTCCGCCAAAACAGCCTTTGATACCGCCGTATGCGAACTGGAAGATACCCGCCTTACAGCCCCTTTCACCGGATATGTAGGTGAAGTGTACATCGAAAAATTCCAGGATGTCAAGGCAACCCAGCCGGTCGTATCTCTTATCGACATACATCAGTTAAGGATAGAAATATATGTACCGCAGGAAATAGCCTATGCGGCACAGTCGTCGGACAGCATACGGATATGCTTCGACGCCATCCCCGGACAGACCTACCGGGCCAAGGTCATAGAAGTGTCCAAAGGCACTACCCGCAACAATCTGTCCTATCTGCTTACAGCCATATTGCCCAATGAAGGTGGTAAACTGCTTGCAGGCATGTCCGGCAAAGCGATTCTGGACACACCGCAGACAGAGAGTGCCGCCGGTTTCTGCATCTCCCAGGCGGCACTCTGTCACCGGCCTTCCACGGGCGATTATGTATGGGTGGTTAATCCTGCCACATCGCAAGTCAGCCGCCGTAAAGTAACAGTAGCCAAATTGCTGCCCGACGGACTGGTACAGATTGCAGACGGACTGCAAATAGGAGAAACCCTCGCAACAAGCGGTCTGCGTTTTCTCTCGGACGGCATGAAAGTAGACATTACCTCTAAAGACAAGTAATTATGAAACTGGTAAAATACTTTTTATCGAAAAAGCCCGTCACAATCCTGCTGTTGGTATTAGTATTGGCAGGCGGATTGCTGGCGTACGTCAAAATGGGCAAGCTGGAAGATGCTCCGTTCACCATTAAACAGGCACTGGTATTGACTCCCTATCCGGGAGCTTCTCCCTCGGAAGTACAGTCACAGGTTACAGATGTACTGGAAGAGTCCATCCAGGCATTGGGCGAACTCTATTACCTGAAAACGGAGAACCGTGCAGGACTGTCCAAAATCACCGTTTATGTAAAGAAAGAAACCCGTGCCGACGAAATGCAGCAACTTTGGGACAAACTGCGCCGCAAAGTAAGCGACGTACAGAGCAAGCTGCCCGAAGGCGCCGGTCCCTCTGTTGTGAATGATGACTTCGGCGATGTGCTGGGCGTTTTTTACGGGCTTACCGGAAGCGGACACAGCTACCGCGAACTTGAAGATGAAGCCAAACTGATAAAGAATGAAATTCTGAAAGTAAAGGATGTTGCCAAAGTAGAGATTTACGGAACACAGACACCTACGATAGACATTTCCGTAAGTCCCTCCGTCATGGCCCGTAGCGGCATCACGATGGCCGACATCGCCCGCGCGTTCGAGGCTCAGAACAAAGTTGTGGATGCCGGCGGCATAGACGTCGGTTCCAACCGCCTGCGTATCGAGTCCACCGGAAATTTCTATTCGCTGGACGACATACGCAACCTTACAATCGTATCGCGCACCGGAGAGCATTTCCGGCTTGCGGACATTACCCGGATTGAAGAAAGCTACCAGACCCCGGCAAGCAACCTGATGCGCATCAACGGACAACCCGCTGTCGGCATCGCCATTTCCACCGTTCCCACCGGAAATGTGATCGATATGGCAGCCGCCGTCAAGGAATCGCTCCAACAGATGTCGGGCAGCATGCCCGAAGGCTTCGAACTTGTAACCCTGTACGACCAGGGCTACGAATCGGCAGTCGCCAACCAGGGTTTTATCCTCAACCTCATCATATCCGTACTTACCGTAGTGGCAATCCTGCTCTTTTTTATCGGTTTCAAAAACGGATTGCTGATAGGCAGCGGACTGGTATTCTCCATTTTTGCCACCCTGATAGTGATGTTATGCACCGACATCGCACTTCAACGCATGTCATTGGCTGCTATCATCATTGCCATGGGAATGCTGGTGAATAATGCCATTGTGGTGTCCGACTCCGCACTGGTAAACATGCAACGGGGCATGAGAAAGCGGGTTGCCATCATGCGCGCCTGTTCCTCCACTGCCCTGCCGTTGCTGGCGGCAACCGTCATTGCCATATTGACGTTCCTGCCCATTTATTTTTCACCCCACATTACCGGTGAGCTGCTTTCCTCGCTGGTAATCGTTATCGGGGTTTCGCTGATGTTCAGCTGGGTGTTCGCACTGACGCAAACTCCGTTCTTCATTCAGGAATTTGTACGCCGTCCCCGGCCGGAAGAGTTGAAAAGCGCCCTGTTCGACGGAAAGTATTACAATATGTTCCGCCGTTCCCTGCACTGGGTCATCAAACATCGCTATGCCACAATAGCCTGCATGGTCTTACTGCTGGTACTCTCTGCATGGAGCTTCAAGTTCATCCCCAAAGTATTCGTACCTGCACTGGACAAGCAATATTTTACCGTAGACGTATGGCTGCCCGAAGGTTCCAACATCGACGAAACCGGGAAGCTGGCGGAAGAAATGGCAGAATATATCCGTACACACGGGGAAGCGGAAATGGTATCTACCTTCATCGGCAGAACCCCACCCCGCTATTATCTGTCGAACGTAGCATTCGGACCTCAGTCCAACTATACACAACTGCTTGTGAAGTGCCATACATCGGAAGAGTCGCGCCGGCTCAACGCCGCATTGCAGGACTCTATCCGCCTGAAATTTCCCGGACCGCTCATCAAAGTAAACAAATTCGAACTGAGCCCGCTGACGGAAGCCGTTATCGAAGCCCGCTTCCTGGGCCCCGACCCGGCAGTGCTCGATTCGCTCGTAGGACAGGCCATCGAAATCATGCGCCACAATCCTAAAGTAGCGGATGCCCGTAACGAATGGGGAAATATGGCATTGATGCTACGCCCCGTCTACGATCCGGTAAAAGCCGGCGAACTGGGCATCACCAAAGCGCAGATGATGCAATCCGTCAAATCCATCAGCGACGGTGTACCGGTAGGCATCTATCGGGATAACGAGAAGAAAGTCCCTGTTCTGCTGAAGTCCGAAGGATACGACATTACGGATGCGGCTTCCCTGGGCAACTTCTCCGTATGGAACGGTGAACGCTCGGCTCCCTTATCGCAAGTGACGGAACGCATTGAAACAACGTGGGAATTTCCGCAGATGCGTACCTATAACCGTCAGCTCAGCATGGCTGCCATGTGCGGCGTAAAACCTGGGCATACCATGGCAGAGGTACACGGGGAAATACGCAGTGAGATAGAGGCAATGACGCTACCGCCGGGTTATACATTCTTTTGGGATTCGCAGTACAAAGACCAGGGTGAAGCCATGGAAGCGATTGCCAAATACTTCCCGCTGGCATTCCTCATGCTGATTGTAATTCTGGTGGCGCTGTTCGGCAACTTCCGCCAGCCCATCATCATCCTGTGCATACTTCCCCTGTCACTGATAGGTGTCGCCGTAGGAATGCTGCTCACCGGATTCGATTTCGGCTTCTTCCCCATTGCCGGTTGGTTGGGACTACTGGGTATGATTATCAAAAACGTTATCGTGCTGATAGACGAAATCAACATTCAGCGCCGCGAAGGAGTTCCTGCTTACACAGCCGTAATAGAATCCACCGTTTCGCGTACCCGTCCCGTACTAATGGCGGCCACGACCACCATTCTCGGTATGGTTCCGTTGCTGTTCGATATTGCTTTCGGCGGCATGGCAGCTACAATTATCTTCGGACTGACATTCGCCACTTTGCTGACGCTATTTGTCACTCCGGCATTATATATCCTGTTTTATCGTATAAAAATCAATAAGTAAGCATGAAGACATTCTATACTTTATTACTTTTTTATTTGTGTGTTCAACCCGTATTTTCCCAGCAGGATTCCCTGCTGGAGAAATATAGGGTAATGGCTCTGGACTATAACCACGACTTGCGTGCGGCAGACAAGAACATCGCTTCCAGCATGGAGCTGATAAAAGCCGCCAAAGCCGATTTAAAGCCCAAGCTGTCGGGAGACGCAAACTTCCAGTACACCGGAAATCCCATCGAACTTACCGTGAACCTGCCCCAAAGCAATCCTCTCACTTTCGAAGGGCGTGACATGAAATACGGCGCATCCCTCTCGTTGATGCAGCCCCTCTACACCGGCGGACGCATCCGCGAATCCATCCGGCTGGCAAAGCACCAACAATCCATGAATGTTCATCAGGCGGAACTGCTCCACTCCTCCGTATGCTACCAGACGGATATGCAATACTGGAATGCCGTAGCCCGCCGGGAACTGATGAACATAGCCACAGACTACCGCAATTCGGTCGCTTCACTGGCGCGCACTATCCGCGAACGCGTTGAGGCGGGACTTGTCGACCCTCAAGACCTGCTCATGGCAGAAGTCAAACTCAATGAAGCCGAATACCAGGTATTGCAGGCACGTAACAGTTTTGAGACCGGACGCATGGCGCTCAACTCCCTGATAGGCATGCCGCTCGAATCCGGGACCGAAGTGCAGGAGTCCATTCCCGTAGTGCTTCCGTCCGACAACCTGCCGGCATCCGACGGCAGCAACCGTCCCGAACTGCTTATGGCGCACGACCAAATAAAAATAGCCGAAAGCCAGGGTAAGCTGACGGACTCCAAATACAAGCCGCAACTGTATGTCGGAATAGACGGCAGCTATTCCTCACCCGGCTATGACTTCAAAACCGACCTCGACCCTAACTATGCTATATACGCCAAGTTGTCCGTTCCTATTTTCGAATGGGGCAAACGGCGCAATGAAAAACGCTCTTCCGCCTGGAAAGTAGGCATGGCAAACGACTATCTCAATAAAGTGACGGATAACGTAAACCTCGAAATACAAACCGCCCGCACTTCTCTTGCACAAGCCATAAAACAGGTGGACCTCACCGGAAGTTCCCTTGAGAAAGCACGTGAAAACGAACAGAAGGCACTGGAACGTTATGAAGAGGGGAAAATCTCCATCATGGAAGTCATTGAAGCCCAGAACTACCGGCAAGCCTCGCAAATAAACTACGTGCAAGCCAAAGTTTCGGCACAAAGCTCCTACTCCGGCCTGATAAAAGCATTGCACAGCTATTGAGTTTTCCCAAAACATTATAACTTTGTCCCCCATGAAATGGAATAATCTGATATACGGCATTCTGTTCTCCGGATTAGGAGCGTTCTCCTACTTCCTGCTGGTAGACTACACCAATCTGTCTCCTCATATTGCCGATGCACTCTATTCCCGCGGAGCGTTCATCTATTTTATCCTGGCATTCAATGTGCTGGGATATGCTACCCTCCGCCTCAGTTCATGGATTAATACACAGTATGCCGTAAATATGCGTTCACGGTGGAAAATTCCCGTCATCTATCTGGCAGGCATGTCGCTCTTCCTGTTGCTGAACTACGGGCTGCTTGTAAGCGCCAAAATACTGGCGGGAGCAGCCAATCCGTTCTCCATTCAGCCAAGAGGATGGTGGATGCTGATTACCATCTGGCTTGTGGAACTTGTTGTCTTGGGATTATTACTGGCAAACCGTTCTACCCAAAAGGCGTTGAGGCTGCAACAACGGGCGGCTGTATTGCAGGCCGAAAACGACACGGCACGCTACACCGCCCTGCAAAACCAGCTCAATCCTCATTTTCTGTTCAACAGCCTCAACACGCTTATAGCTGAAATTGAGTATAACCCCCAAAATGCGGTACACTTCACCAAGCACCTGTCCAGTGTTTACCGTTACGTGCTGCAAAGCCAGGACAAGACACTGGTGACGCTCGGCGAAGAGCTGGAATTTATCCGTTCGTACCTTTTCCTGCACGAGGTCCGTCTGGGCAACTGCCTTACGTGCCAAAACAACGTTCCTGCGGAATATGCGGAAAAGATGCTGCCGCCCCTCACGCTGCAATTATTGGTAGAGAATGTAATCAAACACAATTCCATCACTCCCGGCAAACCTATGGTTATCACTATCCGCATCGAAGATGAGTATCTGTCCGTCAGCAATCCGATACACCCCAAAAAGAGTGTCGCATCATCCGGAATAGGACTGGAAAACCTTGCCAAACGTTGCGAACTGATGTCGGGCAAGAAAATCATTATCAAGAACGAAACCGAAAAATTTACTGTAAAAGTCCCTTTGCTATATGAATAAGCCTGCTATTGCCATCATTGAAGACGAGATTCCTGCTGCCCGCCTGCTGCATTCCATGATTGCCCGCCTACGCCCGGAATGGGACATCACCGTAATTCCCGGCAGTGTGGAAGAAGCTACCGAGTGGTTTTCCACGCATCCCCACCCCGACCTTCTCTTCCTCGACATACAACTTGCCGACGGCAACTCGTTCGACTTTCTTTCGGCAGCTCATCCCTCATCCACCATCATCTTTACCACCGCTTACGACCAGTATGCAGTCCGTGCTTTCACCGTCAATAGCATCGACTATATCCTGAAGCCGATAGATGAGCAGCGTTTGCAGGAAGCCATTGATAAATACGAACACTTGCAGCAGTGCAGCAATCCCCGTCCCGACGACTATCTGGCAACTCTGCTGGATGCCCTGCAATCCAAAGAAAAGCAATACCGCACCCGTTTCCTCATATACCGCGCCGACCGTTTCTGGTCTTTGCAGGTCAGCGATATAGCTTATTTTTATTCGGAGAACAAAATGACCTTTGCCGTTACCCGCAACAATCAGGAACATGTACTCGACCTCTCGTTGAATAAGCTTTCCGAACAACTGGATCCCGACCGCTTCTTCCGTGCCAACAGGCAAATTATCCTGTGCATCGATGCCATAGACCATGCCGAACCCTACTTCAACGGAAAAATATCGGTAACGGTACGTCCGCCGTATAAGAGTAAAATCACAATCAGCGAGGAGAAACTCGCCGCTTTCAAACGCTGGCTTAATTTTTAATTCAAAAGAAAGGCGTATCTTTGCACCCGATTTTACCAAACTACTTTCTATAAGCATGAAAAAAGGACTGCTATACGCTATATTGGCATCTGTGTTATGGGCCATCGTAAACCCGTTCATCAAGCAAGGGCTCAGTTATGATTTTACTCCGATGAATTTTGCCGGGCTGCGTTTCACCAGTGTAGGCGTTCTGCTTTTTGCCTATACCTGGCACAAGGGGATGTGGCAGGAAATCAAGCAGCACCGCAAACTGTTCCTCAATCTGATATTCATTAATATGTTCATGGGTTATACGGCCTTTTATTTCGGAGTGGACTTCGTAAGCGGGGCTATATCATCCATCATCATGGGCATGACGCCGCTTATCAATGTACTGCTTGCCCATCTGCTGGCAAGTAACGACAAACTGAACGGCTACAAAATCGTCAGCCTCATCATCAGCCTTGCAGGCCTCTTGCTGATTGTAGGGATGGGCAGCGACGGTGAGCCGCTGGACTGGAAAGGCATCACAGGCATCATACTACTGTTGCTCAGCATTATCTTTCAGGGCTATTCCGCCATCTCCGTATCCGAAGAGAAAGGCAAGGTCAACCCTATCTTCCTGAATGCCGTACAGATGTTTTTCGGTGGCGCCCTTATCTACGTCATAGGACTGGGCACGGAAGGTTATCACTCTTTCATCGGCAAGCCTGCCGGATTTTATATCAGCCTGGGCATCCTCGTATTTATTTCCGTCTTTGCATTCAGCTTCTGGTTTATGGCGTTGCAAAGCAAAGGCGCAAAAGTCAGCGACATCAATATGTGCCGCCTTATCAACCCGATTCTCGGAGCTGTATTAAGTTGGATAATGCTTGCGGGAGAATCCCCCACATTCAGTACGGTAGCGGGAATGCTGATTATTGTCAGTTCGCTGGTTATTTATTTTAAAGGAGCGGAGATTGTAAAATACATCAGTACAAGGAAATAAACAGAACGGCTAAAGCAGCATGATATGATTTTACTCACACAATCAGAAGAAAGCATCAGGCTCTTTCCAGAACTTCATATCCTTGCGGATAGAATTATGTGAGAAAGCACAGAAAAATGACTATAAAAATGGCATATGAAGTGGTTATGCTCTATCATCTTCACATGCCATCTTATTTTTTAGGGACATTTACTGGATATCCCTAATTATAGTATATTTCATGATGAACTTGATTTATTGAGTCAATTTACTATAGCTGATAAGGTAATACTAAATAAACCAATGACGATCATCGGTGAATCTGGTGATATTGGGCAGTTACAATGGTATGGTATTCTATTCTACACTGATTACCCGCTTTGCCCAATTCCCTGCTTGCTTTGCACTTCCATTGCATAGCCGTCCTGCCTGCCATCCGATTTGAGGATATAGCGCCTTGAGCTGTTTCACGCTACCTGTAATAGAACTGCCGCCGGAAGTGGCAAATGGAATGACGGTCTTACCGGAGAAGTCATATTTCTCAAGAAATGTATTGACCGGACGAGGACACAAATCCCACCATATCGGATAACCGAGGAATACTACGTCGTAATCTTTCAGATTGAGTGTTTCCCCACCCAATGCAGGACGTGAATTATCATCCGCCATTTCTACCGAACTACGGCTTGCTTTGTTATTCCAATTAAGGTCTGCCGAAGTGTAGGCTACAGCCGGAGTAATCCGATACAGCTTACCGTTAACAGCTTGAGCAATGGCACCGGCAATTTTTTCCGTAGTTCCAGTGCAGGAGAAATAGGCCACGAGAATTTTCTTATCGGATTGCATACCGGTATCCGTTGTCTGTTTTTGTGCTTTCGATGAGCAACTGAAAGTTAGTAAACTCATAATTACCAATATAAATTGTTTCATTTTGTTATGATTTGATTTTTTTATTTGTCACGATGGGGTGACCTGAGCATCTCCTTATGCCTATCATACGTTTACGTATATTTGTTGAGACACTCGTTTCCTCAAGAAGAAAGAAGAAATAGACTCGGTCGCAATTACCGCTTATTTGTTTCGAGGTTATCATACTCTTCGTCCGTCACCGGTTCGAGCCATTCATTGAAAGCACTTTCACCGGGAACCTCGAAAGCCAGATGAGCAAACCAACAGTCTGCAGCAGCTCCATGCCAGTGCTTGACGTTTGCCGGAATATGGATAACCGTGCCCGGGAGAATTTCCACGGCAGGTTTCCCCTCTTCCTGATACCAGCCGCGTCCGGCTACGCCAATCAGCATTTGTCCGCCACCACTTTTGGCACGATGGATGTGCCAGTTATTGCGGCAACGAGGTTCAAACGTAACATTGGATATATTCACCTGCTCGCGCGAAATGGGAGCAAGGTAACTGTTGCCGGTGAAATACTTCGCGTATGCAGTGTTCGGTTCGCCGACAGGAAAAATCATTCCGCGCTGGAAAGCGGCTTTAGCATCTTCACCAACGGCATCTTCCGCCCATACGTCTTTTGCCAGATTGAACGCCGCCCATGCTTTCGGCCAACCGGCATAAAAACCGATGTGGGTAATGATTTCGGCAATCTCAGTACGGGTAATGCCGTTCTTCTTTGCCGACTGCAGATGAAATACGAGCGAATTGTCTGTAATACCCTGACTGATAAGTGAGGTAACGGTTACTAAACTACGGTCGCGCAGACCGAGCTTGTCGGTGCGGCTCCACACTTCTCCGAAAAGAACATCGTCGTTGAGCTCCGCGAATTTAGGGGCGAACTCTCCTAATCGGGTGCGCCCGGCTGTCTGTACTATTTTCTCCTGTGCCATAATATTGAAAGTTAAGATACTGAATACTGAAATTAAAAGAATCCTGTTCATAATCATTCCATTTACCGTATGAAGTTATTGATATTTCCGGTTGTTTTCCAATTGCAAAATTACCACGATTACGCAAACCGAGTTGTATATGATTTACGGATATTTATACCCGAATCATTGATTCTGAAATTAGAGAGGTATGCAATTCAACATATCCGAACCGGGAATGACGAGAGCAAATAAGGGAAGCAACCATCCTCAACAAAGCGAAAAGAGACGGAATACCATAACAAGAACGTACCTTATTCAGACAGGCTTTTACTTTTTATTCTCCTCAGTATTTTAGGGAACTGCCAGAAAAACAGCAGCGTACAGCAAATGGCAGCCGTAGCATCGGATATGGCTTCTGCCGCATATACACCTGCTACTCCCATAAAATGCGGCAGTATCAACGCCAACGGTATCAGCAGGATTACCTTACGCAGCAATGCTATGAAAATGGATATTCTGGCCTGCCCCAACGCCACGAACATATTCTGACAGGCACGCTGTAAACCGAAAATCGTCATACCGCCCAAGAATACAGGCATCGTCCAGCGAACAGTTTCTATCAGCCTTGCATCGCTCGTAAAGGCGGATGCCACAATCGCAGGGAAGCAAATCATAAACAGCATCAGGACGAGATTGAAAGAAAACATTGTAATCAGCGCAATTCGGAAGCACTCCTTCACACGCTGCTTGTCGCCATGCCCGTAGTTATAGCTTGCCACCGGAACAAACCCCTGCGCAAACCCCGTCAGCGGCACGCTGGCAAACTGCATAGACGTTTGCAGGACGGTAAGCGCACTGACATAGATATCTCCAAATTCTTTCAGACTGCTGTTGAGCACAAACCCCACCAAGCTTTCCGTACTCGCCATGATAAAAGGCGATACGCCGAGCGCCAGCATGGAGAGCACGATACTCTTTTCCAGCTTCATATACCGCCTTTCCAAAGGCAGGGAAGCGCGCCGTGAGAAAAGGAAGGACAGCACCCACACCGCACTGCAAGCCTGCGACAGCACCGTAGCCAACGCAGCGCCTTTCACTCCCATATCCAACCAGAATATGAATATAGGATCAAGAATAATATTCAACAAAGCTCCTATTAACACCGAACACATGGCAACCGCAGGACGCCCCTGTGCATTGATGAAAGCATTCAGTCCGGTAGACACTTCCACAAACAGCGTCCCCAACAGATAAATGGAAAGATAGTCTTCCGCATAACCCAGCGTATGCTCCGAAGCACCCGTAAAAAGCAGGATAGGCTCCATAAAGGTATAGGCTATGAACGAAGTGAGCAAAGTGAAAAGAATCAATAGAGTAAAGCCATTGCCAAGTATCTTTCCGGCACGGCGACGGTTGCCCTGTCCGAGGGCAATGGCAGCCAACGGAGCACCGCCACCACCCACAATGGCGGAGAAAGAAGAAATCAGCACAACGAGCGAGATGGTCACTCCCACTCCCGCCAGCGCATCGGTTCCGATGCCCGGTATGTGTCCGATGTAAATACGGTCTACAATGCTGTAAAGCAGATTGACAAACTGTGCTGCCACCGCAGGCAGCGCCATCTTGAAAACCAAAGGCAGCATACGCTCCGTGCCCAGGCGTTCTTCGTACTTATTAGTCATGATTGGCAGAGTTTACTCTTATTCTCTTAGATTCTGTTGTTACGGAAAAGTGCTTATTTCCGGCTGACGATTGTACCCGTAGCCTGATTGGTAGGCATTACCAACACCTCGGCCACTTGTATATGTTCGGGAACGGCAGCGGCAAAGTACACCACTTCGGCAATGTCGTCGCCTGTAAGCGGACGGATGCCCTTGTACACATTATCAGCAGCCGCCTTGTCGCCACGGAAGCGCACTACGGAGAAGTTCGTCTCCACCAAACCGGGCTTGATATTGGTTACCCGTACGGGAGTATCCACAAGGTCGATGCGCAAGCCGTCTGACAACGCCTTTACGGCAGCCTTGCTGGCACAATACACACTACCGCCCGGATAGGCATAATCGCCTGCAATGGAACCCATATTGATGACATGGCCGCGTCCGCGTTCCACCATTCCGGGAACCACCAGACGGGTCATGGCAAGCAATGCTTTGATATTGGTATCAAGCACGATGTCCCATTCGTCCGGATTGCCTTCGTGTTCCTTGTCTACGCCGATTACCAGTCCGGCATTATTTATGAGGATATCTATCGCTTTCCATTCTTCGGGAAGCGAGTCAAGAGCCGCTTTCGCAGCCCCGCGGTCGCGTACGTCGAAAGGCAGCAGACAGACATCCGCGCGATATTCCGTTTCCAGTTCGCGCTTTACGGCAGTCAGTTTCTCTACATTCCGTCCGTTGAGAATCAGGCGGTAACCATTCATGGCAAACTTACGTGCACAGCCCTCTCCTATACCCGAAGAAGCACCTGTGATGAGTACTGTTTTCTTTTCCATTTCTTACGAAGACTTTAATGTTACGGACTGCAAAGTTAGGACTTATTTGCGAGTATCGGTCAATTACCCGCAATTTATAACTCATAACCCTGTTTTGGGTTGTTCGATTTTTCTTTTCCCAAGTATTTCCTTCCATTTCTTTTGCGAGTTCTTTGGAGGCGTTTTATGAGAACAAAGCGGGTGTGTGGCGAATAAAAAGAGGAAACATCCACCTCCAAAGAACTCGCAAAAGAATGCTGAACAATTTTTAAACAAACTCTAAAGTTTTCAAGAAAATATGTACCTTTGCGCCACTTTTTTTATGCCTGACTATATCAGGCAGAGATTTGTTTAATTAGTTTGGATAAAGTAAGAAACGCTTATGCAAAAGTCCGACTGCATCATCGGTGTAGAGCACGTATCGAAATTTTTCGGAGACAAAGCCGTACTGAATGATGTGAATTTGTCTGTCCGCAAGGGCGAGTTTGTAACGATATTGGGACCGTCCGGTTGCGGAAAGACGACACTGCTGCGTCTGATTGCAGGTTTCCAGACAGCTTCGGAAGGAGTGATTACCATTGCAGGAAAAGACATCACGCAGACACCACCCCACCGCCGCCCAGTGAATACGGTATTCCAGAAGTACGCCCTGTTTCCCCACCTCAACGTATTCAATAATATTGCTTTCGGCCTCAAGCTGAAGAAGCTCCCCGCCGCCACTATCGAAAAGAAAGTGAAGCAGGCGCTCCGCATGGTGGGCATGACCGACTATGAAGACCGCGATGTAGACTCCCTTTCCGGCGGACAGCAACAGCGCGTTGCCATAGCCCGTGCCATCGTCAACGAACCCGAAGTGCTGCTCCTCGACGAGCCCCTTGCCGCCCTCGACCTGAAAATGCGCAAGGACATGCAGATGGAACTCAAAGAGATGCACCAGAAGCTGGGCATCACCTTCATATACGTCACCCACGACCAGGAAGAAGCCCTCACCCTGAGCGACACCATCGTCGTGATGAGCGAAGGCAGGATACAGCAAATCGGCACTCCGACAGACATCTACAACGAGCCTATCAACTCTTTCGTAGCCGACTTCATCGGCGAGAGCAACATACTGAACGGTGTCATGGTGCACGACCGGCTCGTCCGCTTCTGCGAACACGAGTTCGACTGCGTGGATACCGGTTTCGGCGACCGTACACAGGTGGACGTCGTAATCCGTCCGGAGGACATCTACATCTTCGAACCCTCGGATGCGGCGCAACTGACGGGAACCGTAACAAGCTCCATCTTCAAAGGCGTGCACTACGAAATGCTGGTACAGACCCGCGAGGGCTACGAGCTGATGGTGCAGGATTACCACTGCTTCGAGGCAGGCCGCGAAGTGGGTCTGCTGGTAAAACCTTTCGACATCCACGTAATGAAGAAAGAACGCACCTGCAACACTTTCGAGGGCAAGCTCCTGGACGAAACGCACGTGGAATTCCTGGGTTGCAGCTTCGAATGCAGTCCGGTGCAAGACATCGGTCCCGAAACGCCCGTAACGGTGGAAGTGGACTTCCAAAACGTCATCCTGGAGGATAACGAAGAAGACGGACGACTGACGGGCGAAGTGAAATTCATCCTCTACAAAGGAAACCATTATCACCTCACCGTGTTTACCGACTGGGACGAGGACATCTTCGTAGACACCAACGACGTTTGGGACGACGGAGACCGCGTGGGCATACGGATAGCGCCCGAAAACATCAGAGTGATAAAACGATAAGATATCATCCCGTCATCTTACCGTCCATAATCCTAATATAATAAAGCAATACTTGATTAAATAGAGTAGCGCTTGATATAAGATATAATAGAGTAATGCTTGATAAGTTATCCCATTTCTTCCTGCGGCGACGCAACTGGACACTGCCCTACGCACTGTTCCTGCTGATATTTGCGATAGTGCCGCTACTGCTGATTGTGCTGTACGCCTTTACGGATGCCGACGGAGCTTTCACCTTTGCCAACTTCCGCAAGTTCATGATGCACCCGGAGGCGATGAACACCTTCATCTACTCCATCGGCATCGCTCTCATCACCACGCTGACCTGTCTGTTGCTGGGTTATCCGGCGGCATACATCCTCAGCCAGAAGCAGTTCAACACTTCGCAGACCATGGTGGTGCTGTTCATCCTGCCCATGTGGGTGAACATACTGATACGCACACTCGCCACAGTGGCGCTGTTCGACTTTCTGAACCTGCCTTTGGGCGAAGGTGCACTCGTGTTCGGCATGGTTTACAACTTCCTGCCGTTCATGATATACCCCATCTACAACACTCTGCAGAAAATGGACCGCAGCCTCATAGAAGCCGCCCAAGACCTCGGAGCCAACCCCTTGCAGGTATTCGGCAAAGTAATCCTGCCCCTCTCCATGCCGGGCATCATGAGCGGCATCGTAATGGTATTCATGCCTACGGTAAGCACCTTTGCCATAGCCGAACTGCTGACGATGAACAACATCAAACTCTTCGGAACAACCGTGCAGGAGAACATATACAACGGAATGTGGAACTACGGTGCAGCCCTGTCGCTCATCATGCTGTTGCTGATAGGCGTCACCATCCTCTTTACGAACGAAGAGGACGGCGCATCCAATGAAAGCGGAGGTGTGATATGATGACGCGTATTCTTGCCAAAGGCTATCTGTGGCTGTTGCTTGCGCTGCTGTACTCGCCTATCCTTATCATCATGGTATTTTCTTTCACCGAAGCCAAAGTGCTGGGCAACTGGACGGGATTCTCCACCAAGCTGTACAGCTCCCTCTTCACAGGCGGCATGCACCACTCGCTGACGAGCGCCATCTGGAACACATTTGCCATTGCCATGTTAGCAGCCACCGCCAGTACGGCGTTGGGCAGCATCGCGGCCATCGGCATCTTCAACCTGCGCACACGCACGCGCCGGGTAATGAACTTCGCCAATGCCATTCCGATGATGAATGCGGACATCATTACGGGCGTGTCGCTGTTCCTGCTGTTCGTCAGTTGCGGTATCTCGCAGGGATTCACAACCGTGGTACTGGCGCACATCACATTCTGCACCCCTTACGTAGTGCTGAGCGTAATGCCCCGCTTGAAGAAGATGAACCAGAACGTGTACGAAGCCGCCCTCGACCTTGGCGCCACTCCCTTTCAGGCATTGCGCAAGGTAATTCTGCCGGAGATACTTCCGGGCATGATCAGCGGCTTCATCCTTGCCTTTACGCTCTCTATCGACGACTTCGCAGTAACCATATTCACCATTGGAAACGAAGGACTGGAAACGCTCTCCACCTATATCTACGCCGATGCGCGCAAAGGCGGACTGACACCGGAGCTGCGTCCTCTGTCCACCCTTATTTTCATTACGGTTCTGGTGCTGCTGATTGTCATCAACAAGCGTGCGGAACATGCACGGAAGAAATAAGTCCGCCTGCGTCTCGCAAGATAAGAGTATTCGTCCCGCAGCACGGAGAGATTCATCCCGTAAGCCGAAAAACGAAAGCATAGTCAAGATAAACCTGCTGAATAAAAAATGAAAAGATTAACAGACATATTCCTTCTCCTTTGCCTCGTCCTCGCAGCCGTCTCGTGCAAGGATTCGGGCGAAGAGCGCAGCCACGTACTGAAAGTCTACAACTGGGCCGACTACATCGACGAAGATGTACTGGCCGAATTTCCCGCCTGGTACAAGCAGCAGACGGGCGAGGACATCCGCCTCATCTACCAGGTGTTCGACATCAACGAAATCATGCTCACCAAGATAGAGCGCGGCCACGAGGATTTCGATGTGGTATGCCCCTCGGAGTACATCATCGAGCGGATGCTGAAGAAAGACCTTCTCCTGCCCATCGACCGCAACTTCGGCAAGACCCCGGACTATCTGCCCAACATCTCCCCCTACATCCGCCGGGAACTGAACAAGACCAGCCAGCCGGGACGCACCACCACCGACTATGCCGTACCCTATATGTGGGGCACAGCCGGCATCCTCTACAACCGCAACTTCATCACCCCCGACGAAGCCGGCAGTTGGCACTGCCTCTGGAACCCCAGGAACAAAGGCAAAATCCTGATGAAAGACAGTTACCGCGATGCCTACGGAACCGCCATCATCTACGCCCATGCCCGACAGCTTGCCGACAGCACCGTCACCGTGGAGCAACTGATGAACGATAACTCTCCCGAAGCCATAGCCCTTGCCGAGAAGTATCTGAAAGCCATGAAGCCCAACATCGCAGGCTGGGAAGCCGACTTCGGCAAGGAGATGATGACCAAGAACAAGACCTGGCTCAACCTCACCTGGAGCGGCGACGCCGTATGGGCCATCGAAGAAGCCCGTGCCGTGGGCGTGGACCTTGCCTACGAAGTGCCGCGCGAAGGCAGCAACATCTGGTACGACGGCTGGGTAATCCCCAAATATGCAGGCAATCCCAAAGCTGCCGCTTACTTCATCAACTACCTCTGCCGACCCGACATCGCCCTGCGCAATATGGACGCCATAGGCTACGTCAGCGCCGTTGCCACCCCCGAAATCATGGAAGCCAAACGGGACACCGCCATCGCAATGCGTTCCGACCTCAGCTATTTCTTCGGTGAAGGTACGGGTGCGGACAGCCTGCAGATAAACCCCGTGCAATATCCCGACAGGAAAGTGGTGGAACGCTGCGCCATGATACGCGACTTCGGCAACCGCACCGAACTCGTACTCGAAATGTGGAGCTGTGTGAAAGGCGACAACCTCAACACGGGCATCGTACTGCTGATATTCTCCGTATTCGGGGTATTGTTCGTCTGGCTGGTATACGGCAAGATACGCAAATATCGGCAGAAACAACGCCGCCACCGAAGACGGAGAAGAAGATGATTAAAAAATCCCGCATATAGGATTTTTAATTTATAATGCTTAATTTTGGCCTTCGATAAATTCAAAATCACAACACTGGGATTATAATTCATAAATCTTAAATCATAAATCTAAAAATGCTTACTCAAATTATCAACGGACGCATATTCACCCCGCAAGGCTGGCTGAATGAAGGTTCCGTCCTGATGCGCGACGGAAAAATACTCGAAGTAACCAACTGTGACCTCGCCCTCATCGGCGCACTCCTCATCGATGCCAAAGGCATGTATATCGTGCCCGGCTTCGTGTGTATGCACGCGCATGGCGGTGGCGGCCACGACTTCACCGAATGTACCGAAGCAGCGTTTCGCAGCATCATCAATGCACACCTCGGTCATGGCGCTACGAGTTTCTACCCTACCATTTCCTCATCTCCGTTCGAAAAGCTGCACCAGGCAGCCCAAGTGTGCGAGCAGCTTATGGCAGAGCCCGGCAGCCCCGTACTGGGATTGCACATCGAAGGTCCCTATCTCAACAAGAAAATGGCAGGCGAACAGTTTGCCGACCAGGTGAAGGAGATTGACGGACAGGAATACCGCGAGTTGGTGGAAAGCACCCGTTGCATCCGCCGCTGGGACGCCTCTCCCGAACTGCCCGGAGCACTGGAGTTTGCGAGCTACCTGCGCGAAAAAGGCATACTGGCAGCCGTATCGCATACCGAAGCCGAATACGACGGCATCCGTGCCGCCTACGAAGCCGGATTTACCCATGCCGCCCACTTCTACAACGCCATGCCCGGCTTCCACAAACGCCGCGAGTACAAGTACGAAGGTACTGTGGAAAGTGTCTACCTGACCGACGGCATGACCATCGAACTCATTGCCGACGGCATCCACCTGCCGTCCACCATCCTGAAACTGGCATACAAGCTGAAAGGTGTAGAGCACACCTGCCTCGTAACGGACGCCCTCTCCTGCGCCGCCACCGAAGGCAAGGAAATCAACGACCCGCGCTACATCATCGAAGACGGCGTGTGCAAGCTTGCCGACCGCTCCTCATTGGCAGGCAGTATCGCCACCATGGACGTGCTGGTGCGTACTATGGTCAAGGCGGGTATCCCGTTGGGCGACGCCCTGCGCATGGCTTCCGAAACCCCGGCACGCATCATGGGCGTGTACGACCGCAAAGGTTCCCTGCAAAAGGACAAGGACGCCGACATCCTCATCATGGACAAGGAACTGAACATACGCGCCGTATGGCAGGCAGGAAAGCTGGTGCAGGAAAACTTCCTGAATTACAAGTAACGTATAAGACCGGCCGTTTTCTCTTTATTAAAAGGAAAATTCTCTAAAAAAACTGCAATGGTAAACTTTTTAATGCCAACAAATGTATTATATACATAAATTTGCATTAGTAAAACTTGAACCAATTAAAAAATAAAAGGTATGAAAAAGATGAAAATGACAGCATTTCTGCTGAGCGGCGCCATACTACTGGGTAGTTGCGGTACAATGAACAATACGACGAAAGGCGGCATTATCGGCGGTGGCTCGGGTGCTGCGGCAGGAGCCATTATCGGCGGACTGTTCGGCAAGGGTAAAGGCGCTGCTATCGGTGCGGCAGTAGGCGCAGCGGTAGGTACGGGCGCAGGTGTGGCTATCGGTCATAAGATGGATAAAAAGGCTGCCGAAGCTGCCAAGATTGAAGGCGCACAGGTGGAAATGGTGAAAGATGCCAATAATCTGGATGCCGTCAAGGTGACGTTCGACTCCGGTATTCTGTTTGCCTTCAACTCCTCTACGCTGAGCAACGATGCGAAAGCTTCCTTGCGCGACCTCGCCAAGATTCTGAAGGAAGACACAACTACGGACATCGCCATCATAGGCCATACGGACAAGGTCGGTACGTACGAAGCCAACATGAAGGTGTCCAAGAACCGTGCCTATGCCGTAGAGAATTATCTGCAGGATTGCGGCGTATCTCCCTCTCAGTTCAAGCAAGTGGAAGGTGTGGGCTACAATGAATACGACGAAAGCCTGTCGGCGAGCGAAAATCGCCGTGTGGTAATATTCATGTATGCCAGCGAGCAGATGATTAAGAATGCGGAAGCGGGAAAATAACAATCCGGTTTTCGGACATAAGAACATAAGAACAAAAAGAAAACTCCTCACGTTTGCAACCCAAACGTGAGGAGTTTTCTCTTATATCCCCCGGCATTTTCAAAGAAACTCCAGGGAAACCGGGAGCAAATCCCCGGAGTTATAAAATCAATAGGCGTGTCCTTTTTCATCCTGCATCTCTTCGGCATCTATCTTCTTCCTGTCGATGCTGCGCCATGCGTAGAAAATGTAGGCAAGCACAAAAGGAACCAGGACAGACACGTAGGCCATTACCCGCAACGTAAACTGGCTGGAACAACTGTTTGCCAGCGTAAGCGAACTTTGCAGGTCGGCGGTAGAGGGATAATAGGCAGTATTGTTATAACCAGCCACCAGCAGCAGCGCCAATACCGTGAGCACAGTGCCTGCGCCTGCAAACCATATACCCTTGTCGAAAGACGGTTTCCACACCGTGCGGACAATTCCCCAAAGCACGGCAAGCACACCGATAAGGAATACGAGCAGTACCACGGGCATTTCGATAAAGTTTGTCAGATACTTATAGGGTTCCATAAATACTTCTCCGGTTTCCGGATTCACCGCGTAGCCTTCGGCAAGCAGCGTACGGATAACGAATGCAAGGAAGAACACCAGAAACAGCCCCGTATTGCCCCACAGCGCACGACGGCAACGTTTCACCAAATCCGCATCGCCGATATTGTTAATGAAGTAAAGCGCACCGAGAATACGCGCCAGGAAGAACACAGCCAGTCCCAACACTACATTCCACGGATTGAGCAACGCATCCAGCCCGTGCCCCGCATTGGCCCAACTGCTGATAACCGGCATCACCGTATCGGCAATATTACCTTTGTTGATATAGAACTCCGAACCCGTGAAGAACGTTGCCACCGCACCGCCCAGCAGCACCGGCCCTACCACTCCGTTTATCACCAGAAAAGCGCGATACGTCGTCTTGCCCAACAGATTGCCCGCTTTCGACTGAAACTCGTAGCTTACAGCCTGCAACACGAAAGTAAACAAGATAATCATCCACAGCCAGTACGCACCGCCGAAGCTCGTACTGTAGAACAACGGGAACGATGCAAAGAACGCACCGCCGAACGTTACGAGCGTAGTAAACGTAAACTCCCACTTGCGCCCCGTAGAGTTTATTATCATCTTGCGCTGCTCTTCCGTCTTGCCCAGACAGAATATCAGCGAGTTACCGCCCTGCACAAACAGCAGGAATACAAGGATAGCTCCCAACAGGGATACTATAAACCACCAATAATGTTGAAGAAATATATAGGTATTCATGTAATGAGTTATGAGTTATAAGTTATGATTGATGAGAAAGTTCTTTTTCCGGTCCTTTCCGTATGGCTTTCAGCATAATGCCTACTTCGGCAATCAGCATAACGGTGAACAGTACAAGGAAAATGAAGAATGTGGTCTGCACGGAGCCGACATCCAGTTTGGAAATGGCGGCACTTGTGGGCAACATATCCTGAATGGCCCACGGCTGGCGTCCGCATTCGGCAACCACCCAACCGGCCTGCCCGGCAAGATAGCCCAGCGGAATGGTCAGCATTGCCACCCAATGCATCCAGCGCATCTGCGACAAATCCTTCTTGTAGGCAAGAACGAGAACCACGATGAAGAAGAGAATGAAGTACCCGCCCAGTATCACCATGACACGGAACATATAGAAAGTGAGCGGCACGTTGGGAACCAGTTCGTTCACATCCTTGATATAACCGTAACCGAAATACGCCACATTCTCTTTCAACACTTTGGCAGCCACCTGCGCCTCGGCATCGTTGCCCGCAGCTTTGGCGGCACGATAAGCGGAGAAAGCCCCGATAGCCGTCTTTCCCTTTTCAATCTTCTCCTGAGCGGAGAGCGCGGTTGTACCGTCTTTCAAGGGATAGCCGCCTTTCAGCAGGTCGTTGATGCCCGGCACGAAAGCCTTTGAATCGCGCTCGGCAAGCAATGAAAGGAACTTGGGAATCTCCATGCGGAAGAGGAAAGCATCCTTACCGTCATCGGCCGTCTTCTTGTCGGGATTGAGAATGCCGAAAGCCACCAGTCCGGCTCCTTCCTGCCCCTGATAGTAACCCTCCATGGCAGCGAGCTTCATGGGTTGTTTCTGTGCCACCTGATAACCGGAACCGTCGCCCGTCCACGCGGAAAGCACAGCGGCACACAGTCCTACCCAGGCAGCTATCTTTATGCTTGCCAAAGCAAACTTCTTCTCACGGTTTTTCCACAGATACCAGCAACTCACACCTACCACAAACACCGCAGCCAGTACCCAGCCGGACAGCACGCTGTGGAAGAACTTATTGACTGCCATCGGCGAAGTGGCTACCGCCCAGAAGTCAACCATCTCGTTACGGGCGGTATCGGGATTGAACTCCATACCTACCGGATTCTGCATCCAGGCATTCGCCACCAGAATCCACCAGGCGGAGATAGTAGCACCAAGCCCCGTAAGCCAGGTAGAAGCCAGGTGGAAACGTTTGCTTACCTTGTCCCAACCGAAGAACATCACAGCAATGAACGTGGCTTCCATAAAGAATGCCAGAATACCTTCGATAGCAAGCGGCGCACCGAAGATGTCGCCCACGAACCAACTGTAATTACTCCAGTTCGTACCGAATTCAAACTCCAGAATCAGTCCCGTTGCCACACCTATGGCAAAGTTGATGCCGAAGAGTTTCATCCAGAACTTGGCAGTATGTTTCCAGAACTTGTCACCCGTACGGTAGTACACCGTTTCCATGATGCCCATAATTACCGCCAATCCTAAAGTAAGCGGCACAAAAATCCAGTGATAGATAGCGGTCAAGGCAAATTGCGCTCTCGACCAATCAATCAGAGAAGTGTCAATGTTTTCAAGCATGAGAATAAATATTAAGTATGAAATTAAAGTATAAAATATAAAGTATAAGATATAAATAAGGAAAAGGAATACCTCCCTCCTTAATCATTAACCGCTTATCACTATCCCCTATCTTCCTGCCCGCATAATCAGTTCACTGCTGACGTAATCTTCTTTATCGCCTTCTCCGGCAGCTTCATTCAGATAGTTCGGAAAGAAGAAAAGACGAAGAATAAAAAACATGATAAACAATTTGATTGCAATTATCAGCCACAAGGTACGCCCCAATGTCATGCTTCGGAAGCCATCGACATAGAATTGCCAGATACTGGTAACAAGGTTTTTCATAAAGTTCAAATTATAATCATTACAAATATAAAATACTTTTATATAAATAACAAATAAAAAACTGAAAAGTTATAGCCAGCTTGATTTTTGTCCGGTATTCTATAAAGAAGTTCTTTGGGAAGATATCTACGGTCTTTACGGGGTCAAAACTAAAATTCGCTTACTATTGGTTTCTATTAGGCACGAATTTTCACGATAAAAAAAGAATAAAGAAAACCTGTGTTTTCCGTGAAATCCGTGCCTAATAGAAATCAGCAAGTGTATTTTGACACCTCATAAAAACAGCAAAGCAAACTCTTAATTATCGGCAGGAAAAAGTAATCCGTCGGCACAATTCCGGCAATGGTCTATTGTTTTTGCCGTTTCAAGAGGCTGCGCATACTTTTGCAATGGTAAAACCATAGAAACAAGGTAATATGATAAATGTAAAAAGATTGACCGTAATATCGCTCTGTGCGGCAAGCACCTGTGTCGGCAACGCAATGCCGCAAACGCAGGAAACCGCTATCGGTACGCAACAGCAGGACAGCACGCAGACGCTTCCCGCACAATGGAACCTGCAAGCCTGCATCGACTATGCTTTGCAGCAAAACATCACGATACGCAAGAACCGTCTCAACGCCGAGAGCGCCGAAGTAGACGTAAAGACTGCCAGGGCAGCCCTCTTCCCCAGCCTCACGGCATCCGTAAGCCAACGTATCGTAAACCGGCCCAACAGCCAGACCAACACGATAATAGACGGCGACAACATCACCAGCAGCCAAAGCAAGACCAGCTACAACGGCAGCTATGGCATCGATGCCAACTGGACGCTTTACAACGGCAGCAAACGGCTGAATACCTTGAAACAGCAGCGGATGAACAACCGCATTGCCGAACTGGGCGTGGCGGAAAGCGAGAACACCATCGAAGAGAGCATTACGCAGATTTACGTACAGATTCTCTATGCAGCCGAAGCCGTCAAGGTAAATGAAGCAACCCTCGACGTCAGCCGGGCGGAATGCGAACGGGCACGCGCCCTGCTTGCAGCGGGAAGCATCGCCAGGAGCGACCTCGCCCAACTGGAAGCGCAGGTCAGCACCGACAAATATCAATTGGTAACAGCACAAGCTACCCTGCAAGATTACAAACTGCAACTGAAACAACTCCTCGAACTGGACGGCGAAAAGGAGATGACGCTTTACATCCCCACACTCGGCGATGAGAATGTATTGTCGCCGCTACCCTCAAAGACCGATGTCTACCGCTCCGCCCTCACCCTGCGCCCGGAAATCGAAGCAGGCCGACTGAATGTCAAAGCCTCGGAACTCGACATCAATATTGCCCGCTCCGGTTACATCCCCACCATCAGCCTCAGCGCAGGCATAGGTAGCACGAACACCAACGGCAACGACTTCACCTTCGGCGAACAAATCAAGCAGAATTGGAACAACTCCTTAGGAGTAACCGTAAGCGTACCCATCTTCAACAACCGGCAGACCAAGAGCGCCGTACAGAAAGCCAAGATACAGAAGCAGAACAGCGAACTGGACTTGCTGGACAATCAGAAAAACCTGTACAAGACCATCGAAGGGTTATGGCTGGATGCCAACAGCGCACAGCAACGCTACGTTGCCGCCATAGAGAAGCTGCGAAGCACACAGACCAGCTACGACCTCATCCAAGAGCAATTCAACCTCGGCATGAAGAATACCGTGGAACTGCTGACCGAGAAAAATAACCTGCTCAACGCGCAACAGGAAACCCTGCAAGCCAAATACATGGCAATACTGAACACGCAACTGCTGAAATTCTACCAGGGAGAACAGATTACGCTTTGACCTATTCAATATAATAACCCCCATACGCAACTATCTCTTGCGGTATAGACCAACGCTACTTAAAACCCAATAATGATATACAGAATATGAACAAGAAAAAGATTATCCTTATCGCCGTAGCCGTTGTGGCGGTAACCGGCATAAGCATCCGGCTTTTCGGCGGCTCCACAGCCAAACATAAAGTGACCTACGAGACAGCCACCGTAATCAAAGGCGAGATATCGGAATCCATAACCGCCACCGGCACCATCGAACCGGTGACGGAAGTGGAAGTCGGCACGCAGGTAAGCGGCATCATCGACAAGATATATGCCGACTACAATTCCGTAGTTACCAAAGGCCAGCTCATAGCCGAAATGGACCGTGTAACCCTGCAAAGCGAAGTGGCATCCCAACGCGCCGCCTACAACGGTGCGAAAGCCGAATACGAATATCAGCGGAAGAACTACGAACGCAACCGGGGACTGCACGAAAAGCAGCTTATCAGCGATACCGACTACGAACAGTCCGTCTACAATTACGAGAAAGCGAAAAGCAGCTACGAAAGCAGTCAGGCGTCGCTGGCAAAGGCGGAGCGCAACCTGTCGTACGCCACCATCACTTCGCCCATCGACGGCGTGGTCATCAACCGTGCGGTAGAGGAAGGGCAAACGGTGGCATCCGGTTTCGAGACTCCTACCCTGTTCACCATCGCTGCCGACCTGACGCAGATGCAGGTTGTGGCCGATGTGGATGAAGCCGACATAGGCGGCGTGAAAGACGGGCAACGCGTGACGTTTAGCGTAGACGCCTATCCCAATGACACGTTTGAGGGCGTAGTAACACAAATCCGCTTGGGAGAGGACAGCTCTACAAGTTCCGGCAGCAGCGGCACATCCGGTACGGTCGTCACCTACGAAGTTGTCATATCCGCTCCCAACCCCGACCTGAAACTGAAACCGCGCCTGACGGCCAACGTCACGATTTACACACTCGACCGCAAGAATGTGCTTTCCGTTCCGGCACGTGCGCTCCGCTTCACACCCGAAAAGCCGCTTATCGGCGAGAATGACATTGTGAAAGATTGCGAAAGCGAACACAAACTCTGGACACGCGAGGGCAATACATTCATCGCGCATCCGGTAACGGTAGGTATCTCCAACGGTGTGAATACGGAGATTGTAAGCGGCATCGATGAAGGTGCGACAGTAGTGACCGAAGCCACCATAGGGCGCATGCCGGGCGAAGGCCCAACGGCGGATATGCCGCAGGAACCAAGCGGTGAGAAAAGCCCGTTCATGCCGGGCCCTCCGGGAAGCAAGAAGAAAAACAACAGCCGATGAAACAGCGTACAGAGACTGAGTATAAAAGTACAGTACAAAGTAAACCATACATCATTAATCATGAGCAAAACCGTAATTGAACTTCAAAACATAAAGCGGAACTTCCAGGTGGGAGACGAAACGGTGCATGCACTGCGCGGCGTATCATTCTCTATCGGCGAGGGAGAGTTCGTCACCATCATGGGTACGTCCGGTTCGGGCAAATCAACGCTGTTGAACATACTCGGCTGCCTGGATACGCCCACCGTAGGAGAGTATCTGCTGGACGGCATCTCCGTACGCACCATGAGCAAGTCCCAGCGTGCCGTACTCCGCAACCGTAAAATCGGCTTCGTGTTCCAGAACTATAACCTGCTGGCAAAAACCACAGCCGTGGAAAATGTGGAACTGCCGCTGATGTACAACTCGTCCGTATCGGCAACCGAACGCCGGAAACGCGCCATTGAAGCACTGAAAGCCGTAGGGCTGGGCGACCGGCTGGAGCACAAGTCCAACCAGATGTCCGGCGGACAGATGCAACGCGTAGCCATCGCCCGTGCATTGGTAAACAACCCTGCCGTAATCCTCGCGGACGAAGCCACCGGTAATCTGGATACCCGTACCTCATTCGAAATCCTGGTGCTCTTCCAGAAACTGCATGCCGAAGGACGCACCATCATTTTCGTAACGCACAATCCAGAAATAGCCCAATACAGCAGCCGCAACATCGTATTGCGCGACGGACAAGTGAAGGACGACAAGCCCAACCGAAACATTCTGAATGCCGCCGAAACACTGGCAGCACTGCCCAAGCAGGAGGATGACTGACGCAGTACGTAAATTACTTTATCGCAGGATGAAAAAAGAAAAACAATATCATAAAACTACAAATCAATGAATGGAACCAACCTTTTCAAAATAGCCTTCCGGGCACTTGCCAACAATAAACTGCGTGCCTTCCTCACGATGTTGGGCATCATCATCGGCGTGGCGTCCGTCATCACGATGCTCGCCATCGGACAGGGTTCAAAAAAAAGCATTCAGGCGCAAATCTCCGAAATGGGCTCGAATATGATAATGATTCATCCGGGAGCGGATATGCGCGGCGGCGTCCGCCAAGACCCCAGCGCCATGCAGACGCTGAAGCTCACCGACTACGAGGCATTGCGCAACGAGACGAACTTCCTGGCTGCCGTCAGCCCCAACGTATCCTCATCGGGGCAGCTCATTGCAGGCAATAACAACTACCCCTCATCCGTAAGCGGCGTAGGCACAGACTACCTTGAAATCCGCCAGCTTACGGTGGAGAACGGCACGATGTTTACGGAAACCGACATACAGACTTCCGCCAAAGTATGTGTCATCGGCAAGACAATACAGGATAATCTTTTCCCCAACGGAGAAGACCCCGTAGGACGCATTATCCGCTTCAATCAAGTGCCTTTCCGCGTGACGGGCGTACTGAAAGCCAAAGGATACAACAGCATGGGCATGGACCAGGACGACGTTGTACTTGCCCCCTACACCACCGTAATGAAACGCCTGCTTGCACAGACCTATCTGCAAGGTATCTTCGCATCTGCACTCACCGAGGACATGACAGACAACGCCACCGAAGAAATCACTGGAATTCTGCGCCGGAACCATAAACTGAAGGACAGCGACGACGATGATTTCACCATACGCAGCCAGCAGGAGCTCAGCTCGATGCTGAACACCACCACCGACCTGATGACTACTCTCCTCGCCTGCATCGCCGGCATATCGCTGGTGGTAGGCGGCATCGGCATCATGAACATCATGTATGTATCCGTAACGGAGCGTACCCGCGAAATCGGTCTGCGCATGAGTGTGGGCGCCAGAGGAGTGGACATCCTGTCGCAATTCCTCATCGAGGCCATCCTCATCAGCATTACCGGCGGCCTCATCGGCGTCATCATCGGCTGCGGCGCAAGCTGGATTGTGAAGAGCGCAGCCCATTGGCCTATTTATATACAGGCATGGAGCGTATTCCTCAGCTTTGCCGTCTGTACGGTGACAGGAGTGTTCTTCGGATGGTATCCTGCAAAGAAAGCAGCAGACTTAGACCCGATAGAAGCAATACGATACGAGTGATAATCGCTTATCGCTAAAAAAAACTATCTTTGCATTTGTATGAAACAAATTCTCTACTCACGGTCGCGCATCATCGAAGCCCTGATTCATATCATCGGCTGGGGAATTGTATTTGCTTTTCCTTTCGTGATGATGACACGCAGCGGTTTCACCATTACATGGATGGAATACCTGCGTCATGGCAGCATTGTTCCGCTATCTTTTCTTATCGTATTCTACTGCAATTACTGCTTCCTCATTCCCCGTTATCTGTTCGAGGGGCGCATACGGCAGTATCTCCTGCTGAACATACTGCTGATAGCTTGCGTTACAGCCGGTGTACACTTTTGGCAGGAGTACGCATTCCACACCTACGCAAAAGCCGACGGTGAGAGCCAAAGGCACATCGGTCCGCCGAAGTGGATATTCATCATGCGCGATTTCTTTTCCATGATACTTACCGTAGGGTTGAGTGCGGCCATTCGCCTCAGCGGACGTTGGGTGCAGGTGGAAACCGCCCGCCGCGAAGCCGAAAAAAGTCGCACGGAAGCCGAATTAAAGAATCTCCGCAACCAGCTCAACCCGCATTTCCTGCTCAACACGCTGAACAATATCTACGCACTCATTGCCTTTGATACGGATAAGGCACAAACAGCCGTACAGGAACTGAGCCGTTTATTGCGCCATGTCCTTTACGACAATCAGCAGAACTTCGTAACTTTAGGCAAGGAAATGGATTTCATCAAGAACTACATCGCCTTGATGCGCATCCGTCTCTCGTCCAACGTCACTGTTGAAACGCGTTTCGACATTCGTCCCGACAGCCCTACGGAGATTGCCCCGCTGATATTCATCTCCCTCATAGAGAATGCTTTCAAACATGGCATCTCTCCCACCGAGCCCAGCCATATCCGTATATATTTCAGCGAGAACGTGCATGAAGTACGTTGCGAAATCACCAACAGCTACCACCCCAAGAGCGAAGCCGACAAAAGCGGCAGCGGCATCGGACTGGAACAAGTAGGCAAGCGTCTGGAACTGACCTATCCCGGCCGGTACGCATGGAAGCACGGCATAAGTGAGGGCGGAAAAGAATATAAATCGGTTTTAACAATCAATTACTGACAACATGAATCTGAAGTGCGCAATCGTAGATGACGAACCGCTGGCCCTGAACCTTTTGGAGAGCTATGTCAACAAAACCCCGTTTCTGGAGCTTACCGGCAAATACTCCAGTGCAGTGCAAGCGATGAGCGACTTGCCGGACAAGCGTGTCGACCTTCTTTTTCTTGATATCCAAATGCCCGAACTCAACGGCCTGGAATTCTCCAGAATGGTAGATACACATACCCGTATCGTTTTCACCACCGCCTTCGACCAATATGCCATAGATGGGTATAGGGTCAACGCCCTCGATTATCTGCTGAAACCCATCTCGTATGCAGACTTTCTGCAAGCCGCCAATAAAGCAGTGAAGTGGTTCGAACTGCTGCAACAGCCCCAAGAGGAAATTGAAAGCATCTTCGTAAAAAGTGATTACAAACTGATACAAGTGGAACTCAAAAATATTCTTTACATCGAAGGCTTGAAAGATTATATCAAAATCTATGAGGAGAACTCTCCCAAACCCATTCTCTCACTCATGAGCATGAAGTCCATAGAAGAACTTCTGCCTGCTTCACGCTTCATACGCGTACATCGTTCCTATATCGTCCAAAAAGACAAAATACGTATCATCGACCGTGGACGTATTGTCTTTGGCAAGAACTATATCCCCGTCAGTGACAGTTATAAACAAATATTCCAAGATTTTCTTAATAAAAGGAGTTAAAAATACCCTTATAGGTTTATATTTTATTGAAATCGGGCTATTTCTAATAATATCCTATTGCATATTAAAAGATGTTTTTTTACCTTTGCCGCGAACAGATAGGAGTTGTGAAACTCCCCCAATAGAATAGTTTAGTTAAGTCTAGTTTAGTTTTTGTGTAAAGCACTTCCTCCGTAAGCGAACGTTGGAAGTGCTTTTATTTTAGGTATATCAAGCAGTTACGGAAAAAGCGCATTTCCAATATTTCGCAGCAGGTTGCAAAATTTGATTGTCGGACGATTGTCGGACACCGATTTTATTACTAACAAATTGTCGCAACTTTATTAAACAAAAATATGGCAACGCTTAAACTTTGTATCGTACCTGCAAAAGTGCTTATCAACGGAAAGCACAAAGTAAGAATATCACTGGCCCATAATTCCAATACCAGATATATTCCAACAAACTGTATTATTGACACCCTATCACAATTCAAAGAGGGGCAAGTTATCAATCATCCGGAAGCCGCTTCAATGAACATGAAACTTCGGAATCTACTTAACCATTATCAGAATGTTATTGACAACATATATGATGTGGATGTATATTCATGTTCCGAGCTCCGAGAAATCATCATAAAAAAGAAAGACTACACCAATGCCAAGTTTTCCTCTGCAATGACATCTTATCTGTCAGAACTCGCAGAGGAGAAAAGAAACAAATCTGAAAAGTTGTATCGTTTGGCATGCCAATCATTCATCAAGTCACAAGGTGATTTGCTACTTTCAATGATTACGCCTCGAAACATCAAGCATTTTGAAATGGACCTTGAAGACAAACGGCTCTCTCCTACCACCATTAAAATCTACCTTACATTACTCAAAGTAATTATCAACTATGCCAAGAAACATAATATGGTCAGATACGAAGTAGAGCCGTTTGAGTTCTGCAGAATGCCGTCAGCCAATATACGTGAATTAGACCTTAGCATTGATGAAATAAAGGCAATCCGAGATATGGAAATTCCTAAATACAATATCGGAGTAGTACGTGATATTTTCATGTTAAGCTATTACTTGGGTGGTATCAATCTTGTAGATATGCTTGATATTGATTTCCGAAAAGAATGGATAGAATATTACCGGCGAAAAACAAAGAACAAAAAAAGTGGTGAAAGTAAAACGGCATTCTCCGTCCAGCCGGAAGCAAGGGAAATCATAAACAAATATATGCAGAAGAATGGTAAACTTGTTTTTGGTAAGTATAAAACATTCGGGCAATGTTATTCTGTTGTATCCCGTAAAATGGAAGAACTCGCCAAAATAGCAGGGATAAGAAAGCATGTGGTTTATTATTCTGCACGTAAATCATTCGTTCAACATGGATTCGAATTAGGTATATCCTTAGAAATTCTTGAATATTGTATCGGCCAATCAATGAAAACGAACCGTCCTATATTCAACTATTTTCGAGTAATGCGAAAACACGCTGATGATGCAATGAGGAAAATCTTCGACAGCTTAAAGTGATTGTTCCTGGACAAAAGCTATTGCTTCGGCAGTGGCTTCTTCCCTCTCCTTTTCTACATCAGAGTTCAAACGGTCTATTAACTCCATATTTCCCGTTATCGCGGTTTTCACGTAATCGGAATACGTGAAACTGTTAGCTGATAATGACCGTAGCCAATGAAAGCCTTTGTAAGCTTTGGAGAGGATGATTGAGATTTACCCATAATGCAACGGATTAAGAAGCGGAAAAAAGAACGGTTCCGCTTTCCCGTTGCGTTACATATTCTCAAATAGGAGGATACAGTGAAACCATTAAGCTATTACACAGGGGGCAGAACCGTGTATGAATAAGCTACTGGCAAAATCAATCACCAGTAGCCTTACGGTCGGAATATTACTATTCCTCCTATTCAATAAAATATGTAACGCACTGTAAATATGGAAAAAATATACGAGATAGCGAAAATAATTCATGCAATGTTTGTATAATAATCAAAAGATTATTATCTTTGTAATGTCAAATAACAAAAGTAATCAACATGAGTAACGAACAAATTAAAAAGGATTTGCTTATACAAAGAGCATTCCTCAAAAAAGAACTGGACCAACTAAGATTTATCGCTGAAGTTACCGGAACAAACCAAGAAAAAGAGATTGACAAAAGGTTAGACCGGTTACTGACAATCGACAAAGTCTTAAAAGAGTTAGAAAAAAAGAAGTAAAACAAAGCCCCTCTCTCCGGAGAGGGCACTAAAAATAAATATATGGCACTGAAAGATGAATTACTGGCATTAAAGCCACTACTTGGTACAGACTCTCCAGAGTTCTATACCAGAATGACAGAAATAGCAGCCAAGTACACTTCGGAAGAAGATAAGAAAGCTATTGCCAACTTTGTATCAGAGCGTTTACAGAACATTGATAAGAAACTGGATGTTGTAGAAGAGAACGCAATCAAACTACAGCTGCAAGAAGTGGCTGAAATAGTCTCTCTAAGCTATCTTGCGAAGAAATACTTTAATAAAAGTAGGTCATGGCTGTATCAGAGATTAAATGGTAATCTGGTAAACGGAAAACCGGCACGCTTCACACAAGAAGAATTACAGACATTTAACGATGCCCTACAGGACATTTCTAAAAAAATAGGCTCACTTAGTATCTCATATTGATACTCTGTTATTTGACGCCATCCCCGTAGTTGAGCCGCTACGGGGATTTTTCATATCAATTACCTATCATCAGCCCCAATTATCCATAATAGTCATATCCCAATGCGACACGTCAAATTCATTATTGACCGACACCCCATATACAGAAAGACTCTTGCCGGCACTGTCAAACTCAGTCAAAGCCGTTTCCTCTCCTTTCTGGATACGAAGATTCATAAAGTCTGTCATTTGTTCCCAATCGGTAGGACCGATGAATAATGATTCTATGAAACGCCCTTTCACGGGTGCACCAATGGCGGTATCCTTAATGCGTTCCAAATATGATAAAACCTTTTTGTAAGTCATGGGGCAAAGATAGCAAAATATAGTGAAAAGGGGCGGCTATTCAGCCACCCCTTCTTTATGCTAGTATTCAAAAACTATAGCTGAGAGATACTGAACATTCGTGAAGAAATTTATATGTACCTCGTGAAGGACTAATCTTGTGTCCGTCGAAACATACATTTCTTCGACCTGAATAAGGGTCCTGATTGGAAATCGTATAGCCCAAGGAAAAAGCCAACTGGTCAATTCCTAAAGAAAGAGCACTTTTAACACGCCAAAAGACAACATCCCCTTCCTTATTGCGAACTGACCTAAACTCTCCCTTTATCTTTCCACCTTCTTCAGTATAATGTGCATATGAAAAAGCCTCGTTGGGTAATGTCAGAATCAATGCCGGCTCACATTGAAGAAAAAGCTGATAATCCCTTTCACGCCCCAAGCTCACTGAAGGAGTCCTAAAATTAGTACCTATCAACCAATTCCCCCGCAGTAGTTTACCGTCATCATAGAGTGTATACTTCTGACCTTTGCCGTCACTCACCTCTGTATTAGGCTTATAATCATTGTCCATCCAGTTTTGAAAAGCAAGACCGGTCATAACGCCAATATATTTCCCTATGTAACGGATATATGATACCTCAAGCCCTAAAGCTGGTTCAGAACCATATGCAAATAGAGAACCGGATAGAGACAAAACATTTTTATTAGTTTTAAAATCCCCTTCTCTCTCACCGGCAAAAAGGTGAATGACCGACAGGCATAAACAAAAGATAAAAGCAATTTTTTTCATTTCAATCTAAATATAATTGGCTGACACCAAAATTTAAAAAAACATATTCAACTGCTATAAAGATAACTGCTTTTCTGAAATTCCCTACGTGATTTGAGGGAGTTTTTATAAAAGGAAAGGCCCAAATGAAACAAAATCCCAACGGAAGTCAGGGCACGTCATAAATAGGTCTGAATTGTTACTGAAATATGAATAAAAGGAAAGGCAGCTTATTGGGTTGCTTTACCTATCAAAACCTTACGATGTAAGAACGATGAACACCTATTACCTAATCCCACCAAGAAAACAACTTGTAAGTTCTGATTTTATTATATAGATACCATGCCTTATATCTTCTTAATTCCTCTTTATGAATAATTTCAATATCATAATCATCTGTTGGGAATTTGAATAGACAGAACCTTGATGCATTTTTAGTGTTAATGTACAAATTCCTACAAGCTATTACATGTGGACTTTCTACCATTTCATACATACCGTCATCTCTACGTATAGTCTTCATTCCTGAAAATTCCAACAGCAAATTATCCTTTTCGAGCACAATATCCAATAGGCCAATGCAAAGTTGCAAGTCTCTTGCCACTATAGGCATTTTATCCGAACGCGTACACTTTTTAAAGTATTCATACATTTCTATTATTTTCTTGCGCTCTATTTCCAATAAAAACGTATAATCCCAATCAAAATCCTTTTCTAAAAGCCTGCACCACGAATTAATCTTTGCACGTTTATAGTTGGACTCAGACCTATTTCTTCTCTGTTTCATATCTAATACTATTATTATTTGTTCTTACTTTCAGATAATCATATCTGAGCTTATATCAACTCAGATATAAAAAAGTAGGTACTGGAATACTTTTAACTAATCATTTCTTGTATAAAAAAAACGTCGGGAGACGGGGCGAATACACACTAATTATTTTTCATCTTGCTTTTATTTTCTCTTTTTGCATACCAAGGATGAATTATTGGCAATAAACAAGAAGCTAATACTAATACTATGCCAAATATAATTAATATAATAGAAAATGCAAGATACATATTGGAAGTGAAGAAATTAACTCCCACAGCAATAAGCACAGTTCCTATAATATTGACAATCGCTAAAAATATTGATTGTGGCAATGACATACGTGAGCACTTCAAATCTTCCAATTCTACTGTTAGTCTTTGTATTTGCTTTGCTTGAGTATTCATATTGTTAAGCACTATTGTAATGCCTACTTTATTTTTCATCAAATCTTCCACAGACACGCAACTGGGTAAACTATATTTTAGCCCACCCTCTACATTATTGTCGAAACTAATCCTATCCTCATTCATTTCTCTTCAATTTTCACTTTCCCGGATTCAGTTGGTTCAAATATGACTGTAGTATCTCTCTGTAACCAAGTGTAATTCAAAGCAATTGGCATTTTAGGGTTTGACATAGCTGTAAAATGCTCTATATGAAAAGCAAATGACAAAGATTTACCATTATAGTTTCCAACTTTATAAGGTGTACTTGATGCTAATGCCACAGAATCCTCTAAATACAAATGTATTTCTCCGATATTCATATCTTTAGCATTCATTAAAAAAACAACGTTTTTCCCTAATTCATCAGCACCTTTATCTCGATGAATAATAACTTTATAAGTTAACTTACCAAAAGTAAACACAATAGGATAACCATCCATACAGACAACAGAGCCACTTTCTAAAACATTGTAATCTCCTACTTTTATTTCCATATTTATATGTTTTTTCACAAATATAGATATTAAAGATCTAATTCCGTAATAAATTGAAGACAAAATTTCGTTTCCTATTAAAAGCAGAAGTTAGAATAAAACTAAGATAATACTCTTTGCCATTTGCTTCTTGAATTAAACACGGAGATGGAGAGTAAGTGTTTTCCCAAAAAACAGTTCGTATCAGAAGTTTTTTCCAATACCTCTTATTAACGATGTAAAGAGAAGACTCATTTGATTCCATATACATTATCTCAATATGTATTCCATCACATTCAACTGAAAGAGGTATATTCTCTTGAAGTAAGAAATTCCCAGACTGAACTACACTATATTTTCCAATTTTAATCATATCACCATTGCCATAAATTATAACTCACCCCACCACCGACATAAAAACCACCCGGATAGCCATATCCTACCTGCAACCCTAATCCCCAACGCTTCTTCTTCGGCTTGACAACAACCGGATAATAGATGTCATTCGTTACCGTCTGATAAACCGTCTTAGGAAAGACTTGCATACTATCCAGCCGCGGATCTACATATCCGCTCACCACCGCACGATACAGACTATCTTCATACACAACCCGTTTGCGATGAAGCAAGGTATCGCCTATCCGTACAGTGTCATTCGGCAATATCTGCCAAAAGACCGCTATCGGTGCGGAGATAAGAACCGTATCAAGCTCGACAACCGTCTGTATCTTCGTCTCGGTACGGATTTCTGCCGGCAAAAGCTCGTGCGGACGGAAACAAACCGCCACACAAGCGATTGCCAACAATACAACTAATAGCCAGGGTAGTTTTTTCATAGCTTCAGTACCTGATTACGGTTTCTACCGTCCGCCCGATAACTCACATGCACCCAGGCGAAATTACTCTCATCAATCAACTGGTCGAAAGGAAGGTTCTTGCGAATATACTCGAACAGTAGCTTGTTCTGCTGTCTGTCTCCGGTATCAATGTCCGCCGCCTGCCCGCTCATGTGCTGGCTGGTTGTCGCACCGCCAACTGCCTTATTCAATGCCGGGCAACGGTAACCGCTGTTCACAACGATAGGTTTGCCATACCATTCGCGTAGCGGGTCAAGAACGTTATCTACCAATGCAGTCAGATTGGCTTCTATATCACAGCCACATCTGTTGTCAATTCCTTTGCGGTCGGCAGTTGTCGAACGGCAAAGTTCTTTTATCGTAAAATACTTCATACATCATTTGATTTAATATAAACATACACTACATTTGCAGAAGCCTTTGTTTAAACTTTAAGTTTATGCTAAAAAGGGAAGGGAGCCGTTGCGAAACACCTTCCTTCCCACGAATTAATAATCGCTCGGTGGCTTCCGCCCGCTACATCCCCGGACATCGCACCGCTTTGCTTCCAGCTTTATCTTCTCTATCTCCAGTGTAGCGTTCTTTTCGGTCAGCTCGCGGATACGCTGGCGGTCTTCATTCTTCTCGGCATAAAGCTGGTCTATTTTGGAATCAAGTTCCACTACCCTGTGTTCCTTTTTCTCGTACAGTTCCTTCCATTCAGCAGCATACGAGGTGATATTGTCAGCTTCCGCCTTTCTCGCTTCCGCAGCCGCCTTGCGCTTCTTGCTGTCATAGAACATGAACACACCGAAAAGAGGAAGCAGGATAGTAGTGACTATCCCGCCGGTGATGTTGAACAGTTCATTCAGTTCCTCCATCATACCTTCATCCCCGTTACATGTTCATCACTCCACCCCTTGGCATTCCAACCGAGAAGAATGCCGGCAATAAACGCACCGGTACTCACAATGCTTGCCCAAAACGGTACATACTGGTAATAAGCCAGCAGACCTACAATCACGGCCACCACAACAGCCAAAACAATCAGTTTCTTTTTCATCTACGAACTTTTTTAATTAAACAAAAAAGCCCACGAACGCATCCTGTTAAAGACACATTCATGGGCGTTAACCAATAAAACATGACAAATAGACTCATTTACAATCACTTTTCAGCGAAAGTAAACAAGAAATTTATGAGTAGGGAATATCTTACCAGGAAAGGGTTGCCAAACTATGGCAGTAGATTTATCGCAATGTATATTACTGCAAAACTACAGAATCTTATTGTGGAATTGCTATATGGTTTTCTCCGACCATAATCCCTTTCACTATAATTATATTTGTTAAACTGACTATAAATATTTCTTAATTAGAGCCATATCTGTATTCTTTTGGAAATCACCTATAATAGTATTATCATGAGACGGTTTCTCCTTGCCTATCTCTTCCTCCGACCAATATGACTGAATAGATACTGTCCATTGGGGTTCTGGCTTTTTCCCTTTTACCATAAACAACTCATTGGCTATAACAAGATAATCACAATCACTATTAGGAATTTTCCTATAATACATATTCTTATCTGCACGTAATTCGTCACATCTTTCATTTACAACACATGTAAATCCAAAATCATTAAAAAATTGAAACATAACTTTTTTTATTTAGTGAATAGAATATCGCAAATATACAAAACAAAATACACTGCATAAATACACCATAAAGAACTATTTTGTACGTTTTTATATATTTCTGAGAAAACATATTTATTTCACCTGGATTATAGATTACAAAAAAGGAAACTTAAAATCAGGACTTAAAAAAATATTTACAATCCAGCTAAATAGTAGTTTTAGTTTTTGTGTAAAGCACTTCCTCCGTAAGCGAACGTTGGAAGTGCTTTTATTATAGACTTATTAAATACTAATTTTATGAATATCAACTTCTTCCGATTAATCGTCTGTCCATTTGATAACTTGAATAACAAGACGTCCTATCCACACTTGCAGCTGACGCTCTATCACCCCATATAGCTGGGCTGTACTCCGAACCAATACCACAGCCAAAGCATAATTCCACCCAACCAGACGAAAGCCACATCAATATAATATAACCTCAATATCCTACTGATCAACACACCCAAAAGTTCGCCACAAAGTACATAAGCAGCAACCATGGTAACCATTTGTTCGTTAGCTATTTTTATTAAAACCAAAGTTCCTATAACAGGAATAAGAGATGTGCAATCTATAATGAATTGTTGTCTGTCGCTCATATAAACAATGTTTGTAATTGAAGTACAAATATAAACATTATTTACATGAAATCGTCCTATAGAACGGAAACACATAACGAAACTGAGAAGAATTATCATTACAATTATAAAAAAAGAAGAAAAAAAGATATTTTTAGCGGTTAACGTATCCGTATTTCAACCCTTTCGCTCTTTCATTGTTATAATAATAAACAGTAATTATATGGATTCCCAATTCTCGGACATACGAAAAGAATATAAGAAAGGCAAGCTCACCCGGAATACTATCTCAGAGAATCCCTTCGAGCAATTCGCCCGCTGGCTCAACGACGCCCTGCATTGCGGCGAGAACGAACCTACCGCCATGATTGTAGCCACCGTCTCACCGGACGGACGGCCCTCTACCCGCACCGTACTGCTGAAAGGCGTGGAAAACGGTAAACTCATTTTCTTCACCAATTACGAAAGCCGTAAGGGACGGCAACTCACAGCCAATCCCTACATCTCCCTCTCTTTCGTTTGGCATAAACTGGAAAGACAAGTACATATTGAAGGGAAAGCAGAGAAATGCACTCCTCAAGAATCGGACGCTTACTTCTCCACCCGACCCTACAAAAGCCGGATCGGCGCAAGAATATCCCCCCAAAGTCACGTCATCAGCAGCCGGATGGAAATAATCCGCGCTTTTGTAAAGGAAGCTGCCAGGCTGACCGGACAGACCGTACCACGTCCCGACAACTGGGGCGGTTTTGCCGTCACCCCCACCCGCTTCGAATTCTGGCAGGGACGGGAAAGCAGGCTGCACGACCGTTTCCAATATACTCTCCACGAAGAAAAGTCCGTTTCCGGCCTATCGTATCCAAACTCCGAAAAATGGGAGATAAACCGCCTTGCACCCTAAATCGGACTGTCAAAGTATTATATCCTATGAATAAAGTTTAAAATGAGAAACAAAGTCATAATACTGCTGTTAGAGGGGAAAACTTTAATAGAAAATAATTATGAATTACGGAATCAGTGTTCTCTTTCGCACCATCCCTCTGCTGATGGCCCTGTTTTGTTTTGGTTACGGAGCTTTTGTACTTGATATGGGAACGGACCCGGCAAAAAACGTTGCCGGTCCGGTAGTAATGTCATTAGGAATGATTTGCATTGCCTTGTTTGCAACAGCGGCTACCATTATCCGGCAGATTATTCACACATACAATACGGTTGTCCTGTACGCTCTGCCCGTGCTTGGCTATCTGACTGCCCTACTGACTTTCATCTGCGGCTGGGAATATATCAGCGAAGCTGCCACCGCCAGTCATTTCGTAGCCGGACATGTAATCTGCGGCGTAGCTTTCATCACTGCCTGTGTGGCAACGACCGCCACTTCTTCCACCCGATTCACCCTTATACCTGCCAATTCCCAAACGACGGAAAACGATGTGCCCCCACAAGCCTTTAACGGCACACAAGGTAAGCTTCTTATAGTTGTTGCGGCATTGCTGGCACTTGCCACATGGATATGGACATTCCAGCTGCTTGCAAAAAGCGATGTGCACAACGCCTATTATGTAGCAGGACATGTCATGGCAGGAATAGCCTGCATCTGTACAAGCCTCGTGGCATTGGTGGCAACTATCGTACGCCAAATACGTAACAGTTACTCGCATGCAGAACGTAAATGGTGGCCTGTAATGGTACTTGCCATGGGAACACTCAGCATCCTTTGGGGGCTACTGATACTGAAAAACCCGAACCCTGCCGAATCTTCCATAGGGTATATAATGATAGGCCTGGGATTGGTTTGCTACAGCATTTCAAGCAAAGTCATACTCCTGGCAGCAATATGGCGCAACACTTTCAAACTGGCAAACCGAATTCCCTTGATACCCGTATTTACCGCACTACTCTGTCTGTTCCTGTCTGCTTTCCTTTTTGAAATGGCAAGCATACACGAAGTCTACTTTGTACCGGCACGTGTACTGGCAGGATTGGGCGGTATCTGCTTCACACTCTTCTCCATCGTAAGCATACTGGAAAGCGGAACCTCAAAAGGGTAACCGCTTATCCGTCAATTTCTATGTCGGTAAAGATGTCCACATCCGCGGCATGATGCGCCACGTAGGCAGCCGGACCGGTATCGCCCGATTTCAGAATGTCATAAACAACTTCCGTCTTGTTCTTGCCCGTTATCAAGAATATAAGTTTTCTGGCACTGAACAGCAGACATCCCGTCATGGCAATACGCGGCTGCCCGTTATAAGGATTTATGCTCTTTTCATACGGATGAAAAGAAGAGAGCAAATACTCCTGACCGGGGAAAATGGAAGAAGTATGTCCGTCATCGCCTGCTCCCAGCAGCACTATGTCAAAAGTAGGGAAACCCCGGCGCAAAGGAACCGTACCGGAAACCAAATCCGAATAACGTTTTGCCTCTTGCGCCGGACTACGGCAATCACCATGAATGGGGTATACATATTCATCGGGCATGCCTACCTCTTGCAACAGCAAACGCAGCATAGTACCGTAATTACTGTCCGAGTCGCTGACGGATACACAACGTTCGTCCACCCAGAAAATCCGCATCCGCATCCAAGGAGTCTCTTCTCTGAACTCATGCGCCCAAATGTCGAACATAAGGGAAGGAGTCGTTCCTCCGCTGAAAGCAAGGTAAAAAATCCGCTCCGGCTCCCGGTTCATCATATCGATTATATACCGGATAAGAGCACGTGCAGTCGAGGTTGCAGCAGGATATACATAACTTTTCATAATTCACAATATTCATCAGTATTCGTCAAATTCTTACACGGGTTAGTCCATTCGGCCCCATGTTCGCGCATCATAGCTTCACTTTCCAAAGGTCCCCACGTTCCCACGGGATAACCGTAAAGCGGTGCATCCGGATGTTCCTGCCAATACTTCAGCACAGGATTGAAAAAACGCCATGACGCATCCACGGCATCGCTACGGGTAAAGAGTGTCTGGTCTCCCTGTATACAGTCTTCAATCAGGCGGGCATACGCGTCTCCAGCGGGCAGACCGCCCAAATCGGAATAACTGAAGTCCATCATCACCTGTTTCACATCAAACCCCGGTCCCGGAACTTTCATTCCGAACTTCAGCACAATACCCTCATTGGGCTGCAAACGCAGAATCAGTTTGTTGGCACGCGGGCAGTGGCCGCCTTCACAACGGAACATCTGATGAGGTGTCTCGCGGAAATGTACCACGATTTCGGTCACCTTGGTCGGCATCTGTTTTCCGGTACGGATATAGAAAGGAACGCCGCTCCACCGCCAGTTGTCAATGCCTATTTTCATGGCAATATAAGTTTCGGTACGGGAATCGGAAGCTACGTTCTTCTCTTCACGATAACCGGGCTTGGTCGCAGACGCGGTATATTGCCCACGGACAATGTGCTCGTTCAGGTCTTCTTCGGTCAAAGGAGAGAGAGATTCATATACTTTTACCACCTCGTTGCGGAAATTATCGGCATTGAAAACCGCCGGCGGTTCCATCGCGGTAAGCGCTACCAACTGAATAAGGTGATTCTGTACCATATCACGCAATGCTCCGGTTCCTTCATAAAACCCTCCACGCTGTTCGATACCCAAATTCTCTACTGCGGTAATCTCTACATAGTCAATGTAATTACGGTTCCAAAGCGGCTCAAAGATGCCATTGGCAAAACGAAAAGCCAGAATGTTCTGCGCAGTCTCTTTACCCAGGAAATGGTCTATACGGTAAATCTGATGCTCCTCGAATACGGAAGCATAGATACGGTTCAGTTCACGGGCAGATTCCAAATCATAACCGAAAGGCTTCTCGACGATGATACGCGTATGAGGACGGTTCAGGCGGGCAGTCTTGAGATGAAGAGGAATCACACCATACAGCGACGGCGGCGTTGCCAGATAGTACAACATGCCATCCGGCTCCTGCTCACCCGTCAGTTCCCGGAGACGGGCATCCAGATTTCCATAATCGGCAGCCTCGGCCGGATTAAGCGAAAGATAGTACAGATGATTGCAAAAATCAGTCATACGTCCGCCGGCATGTTCTTCCGAAGCCACAAAACGTTCCATTTCCGTCCGTATATAAGCACGGTAGGTATCATCCCGGTATCCGGTACGTCCGATGCCTAAAACAGCAAAACCATCCGGCAGGCGGTTATCCTTGTACAGATTATATAATGCCGGTATTAACTTGCGCTTCGTCAGGTCACCGGAAGCGCCGAAAATTATCATCACAAATTTACTCATAGCTTTATGTTTGTAGGGGAATTTCAGTAATCTTCACACTAAAGAAAGACTACACGTTATAGGTTCCCGACTTCGTTTCTCCGCCATGTCCTGTCCAGTTTTCATGGAAGAACTGCCCACGCAGTCCGTCCACACGCTCAAAGGTATGCGCTCCGAAATAATCGCGCTGTGCCTGAATCATATTCGCCGGTAAGTTGGCGGAGACGAGTGAATAAAAATAATTCAATGCCGATGAAAATGCAGGAACCGGAAGTTCCTCTTTCATAGCCTGTGCCACCAGATGTTTCCAACCGGAGAGCAGTTGTTTCATCTCATTGCTGAAATAAGGAGTAAGAAGAAGATGCTGCGGTTTCTCACTCCCCTCGAAAGCGGCTGCAATATCATTGAGGAAGATACTGCGGATTATGCAACCGCCACGCCACATACGGGCAATGGAAGCCAGGTCGAGGTTCCATCCGAAAGAGTCCGAAGCACGTTGCAATACAGCAAAGCCTTGAGCATAAGACACCAGTTTGGATGCATAAAGCGCCGAATAAATATCTCCTACCATTTCGGATTTGTTGTATACCACCTCCGTGCGCCGGCAGGTAAAATGCCCGGCAGCCGACTTCCGCAGTTCTTTCTGAGCCGACAAGCTGCGTTCAAAAACAGCCGTGGCAATCAGCCCCAACGGCATACCAAGCTCCATAGCATTGATTACCGACCATTTGCCTGTACCTTTTTGTCCGGCAGTATCCAGTATTTTATCTATCAGATAACCGCCAGACTTATCTTTATGCTGCAAGATATTAGCAGTAATTTCAATAAGATAGCTACGCAATTTGCCCTCATTCCATTGCGAAAAGACCGAGGACATTTCTCCGTTATCCAACTTCAGCAGGTTCTTCATCACCCAATAGGCTTCGGAAATAAGCTGCATATCGCCATATTCGATGCCATTATGAATCATCTTGACAAAATGTCCCGAACCGGCCGGTCCCACCCACTGGCAGCAAGGCGTGCCGTCGGATGCTTTGGCAGCAATGCTCTGCAAAACAGGCTTCACTACTTCCCAGGCGCTTACCGAACCGCCCGGCATGATAGAAGCTCCATTCAATGCACCCTCTTCACCGCCGGAAACACCTGCTCCCACAAAACGGAAGCCTCTCGCTTCGGCCAATGCCACACGGCGATTGGTATCTTCATAATTGGAATTGCCGCCGTCTATCAATATATCTCCCGGAGAAAGCAACGGGAAAAGCTGCTCTATCAGTTCGTCTACCGCACTACCGGCACGAACCATCATCATTATCTTGCGCGGAACGGCTACAGACTCCACAAAACGAGCTATATCCGTATATCCTTCAATACTTTTACCCTGTGCGCGTCCGTTTATAAAACGTTCCACCACACCTTCTTCAATCCCCGGAACCGTACGGTTATAAACCGAAACCTGCCAGCCCTTGTCCGCCATATTCAATGCAAGATTCTCGCCCATCACGGCCAGCCCTATCAGTCCAATGTCTGTTTTATTTAAATTCTCCATATACTTGTATAATTTATCTTTGTTATTAAAACAAAAAATAACGTCTGTTTGTTCGTATCAAATTTGAAATTAATTCATTTTTTTCATAAAGGATTGACACAGAAAAACGATGTCATATCCGCTTCCCGGCAATCATCCGGACGCTACTCTCGGTATAAAGCAAAAATAATCTCAAAATCATTTACCGCATTGGCTTTGTTGTCTCACAATAAATTACGATTTTTGCAGGACGAAATATGCAACAATCAAAAAAAAGTATAATACCAGAAACAATGAAAAAAGCTCTAATCTCCGGAATAACCGGACAGGACGGTTCGTTCCTCGCAGAATTCCTGTTGCAAAAAGGATATGAAGTACACGGCATATTGCGCCGCTCATCTTCGTTCAATACCGGACGCATCGAGCACTTGTATTTCGATGAGTGGGTGCGCGACATGAAGCAGAAGCGAACTATCAACCTGCATTATGGAGATATGACGGACAGTAGTTCGCTGATACGCATTATCCAGCAAGTGCAGCCGGACGAGATATACAACCTTGCTGCACAGAGCCACGTAAAGGTCTCGTTCGATGTACCCGAATATACCGCCGAAACAGATGCTATAGGTACGCTGCGCATGCTCGAAGCTGTACGCATTCTCGGTCTGGAAAAGAAAACCAGGATATATCAGGCATCTACCTCGGAACTGTTCGGCAAGGTGCAGGAAGTGCCGCAGAAGGAGACTACCCCTTTCTACCCGCGCAGTCCCTACGGCGTAGCCAAGCAATACGGTTTCTGGATTACAAAGAACTACCGCGAAAGTTACGGAATGTTCGCCGTAAACGGCATTCTCTTCAACCACGAAAGCGAGCGCCGCGGCGAAACCTTCGTTACCCGCAAGATTACGCTGGCTGCCGCCCGCATTGCACAAGGATTCCAGGACAAACTGTATTTGGGCAATCTGGATGCACGCCGCGACTGGGGATATGCCAAAGACTATGTGGAATGTATGTGGCTTATCCTGCAACACGATACGCCGGAAGACTTCGTGATTGCTACCGGAGAGATGCACACCGTACGCGAATTTGCCACACTTGCCTTTAAGGAAACCGGCATAGAACTGCGCTGGGAAGGCGAAGGCGTGAACGAGAAGGGTATTGACAGCCAAACCGGTAAGGTACTGGTAGAGGTGGATCCCAAATATTTCCGTCCTTCCGAAGTGGAACAGTTGCTGGGAGACCCTACCAAAGCCAAAACGTTACTGGGCTGGAATCCGCAGCAGACAAGCTTTGAGGAGTTGGTACGCATCATGGCGGAACATGACATGAAGTTTGTACGGAAACTGCATTTGAGAAGCAAAGAAGAGTGAAACAGATAATTTAATTTTTCAGACAGAAGAACAAAAGAACATATATATATATGAGAAAATAAAAAAGAGTATAAACCGGATATGTTCTTTTGTTCTTCTGTCTGAAACCAATCCATTTTATAACAATGTTACACAAGAACGCAAAAATATACATCGCAGGGCATCGCGGACTGGTAGGCTCCGCTATCTGGAAAAACCTGCAAGAGAAAGGCTATACCAATCTCGTGGGCAGAACCCACAAAGAACTCGACCTGCTGGACGGTGTTGCCGTCCGCCGTTTCTTCGATGAGGAACAGCCGGAATACGTATTCCTTGCCGCTGCCTTCGTGGGCGGTATCATGGCAAACAGCATCTACCGTGCCGATTTCATTTACAAGAATCTCCAGATACAGCAGAATGTCATAGGCGAAAGTTTCCGCCACAATGTCAAGAAACTGCTCTTTCTGGGTAGCACCTGTATCTATCCGCGTGATGCCGAACAGCCGATGAAAGAAGACGTACTCCTCACCTCACCCCTGGAGTACACCAACGAACCGTACGCCATTGCCAAGATTGCCGGATTGAAAATGTGCGAGAGTTTCAACCTGCAATACGGCACGAACTACATTGCCGTCATGCCCACCAACCTCTACGGTCCCAACGACAACTTCGACCTGGAACGCAGCCACGTACTTCCTGCCATGATTCGCAAGATACACCTGGCCCACTGCCTGCAACAAGGCGACTGGGATGCCGTACGCCGTGACATGAACCTGCGTCCGGTAGAAGGTATCAATGGCAGCAACAGCAACAGAGAGATACTGAACATACTTTCCAAATACGGCATCAGCGAAGAAGAAGTCCGGCTTTGGGGTACGGGAACTCCGTTGCGCGAATTCCTCTGGAGCGAGGAAATGGCGGATGCCAGCGTATTCGTCATGGAGCACGTAGACTTCAAAGACACCTGCAACCCCGGAGACAAGGACATCCGCAACTGCCACATCAACATCGGCACAGGTAAGGAAATTACTATCCGCCGGCTTGCCGAACTGATTGTCAACGTTGTGGGTTATCGCGGAGGGCTGACTTTCGACACTTCCAAACCCGATGGGACCATGCGCAAACTCACCGACCCGAGTAAGCTGCACGCACTGGGCTGGCATCATAAAATAGACATCGAAGAAGGTGTAGAGCGGATGTACCGCTGGTATCTGGATAACAATAAATAGGCTCAAAGGGGGAATTTGCATAAAATGCTTTTTCCCCCTAAAAGTTTGCATTCTCTACATAAACCCTTATATTTGCACAATTTTCAACTAAATGTGCAATATATAATGGAACAAAGTTTTATCGCCTATATAGAGAATAGTATAAAGGAAAACTGGGACCTGGATGCCCTGACCGATTATAAGGGAGCCACCCTGCAATACAAGGATGTAGCCCGCAAAATAGAAAAACTGCATATCATCTTTGAAGCGAGCGGCATCAGAAAAGGCGATAAAATCGCCGTCTGCGGACGTAACAGTTCGCATTGGGGAGTCACTTTCCTCGCTACCCTGACGTATGGTGCGGTCATCGTGCCCATTCTTCACGAATTCAAGGCGGACAATGTGCATAACATCGTCAACCACTCCGAGGCCAAGCTTCTTTTTGTCGGCGACCAGGTGTGGGAAAATCTCAACGAAAGCGCCATGCCGTTGCTCGAAGGTATCTTCATGATGACGGACTTCACCTTGCTGGTCTCGCGCAACGAACGGGTTACTTACGCCCGCGATCACCTCAACGAGATATTCGGCAAGAAATTTCCCAAGAACTTCCGTAAGGAACACATCGACTATCACAAAGACCAACCCGAAGAGCTGGCGGTCATTAACTATACTTCCGGTACTACCAGTTACTCGAAAGGCGTAATGCTCCCCTATCGCAGCCTGTGGTCCAACACCCGATTCGCTTTCGAAGTACTGCCGCTGAAAGCCGGCGACAAACTGGTATGCATGCTGCCGATGGCGCATATGTACGGATTGGCATTCGAATTCCTGTACGAGTTCTCCGTAGGTTGCCACATCTACTACCTCACCCGCATGCCAAGTCCGAAGATTATCTTCCAGGCATTCGCCGACATAAAGCCGAACCTCATCGTAGCCGTACCGCTCATTATCGAAAAGATTATCAAGAAGAGTGTATTGCCCAAGCTGGAAACGCCTACCATGAAACTGTTGCTGAAAGTACCTATCATTAACGACAAGATAAAAGCCACCGTACGCGAGCAAATGGTACAGGCATTCGGCGGCAATTTTGCCACAGTCATTGTCGGCGGTGCGGCATTCAATCAGGAAGTGGAACAGTTCCTGCGCATGATAGACTTCCCCTATACCGTGGGTTACGGTATGACAGAATGCGGTCCTATCATCTGTTACGAAGACTGGACGCGCTTCAAACCCGGTTCCTGCGGAAAAGCCGCTCCGCGCATGGAAGTGAAGATTCTCTCTCCCGATCCGGAGAATATCCCCGGCGAGATTGTCTGCCGCGGCCCCAACGTCATGCTGGGCTACTACAAGAATGAAGAGGCTACCGCCGAAGTTGTGGACAAAGACGGTTGGCTGCACACCGGCGACCTTGCCCTGATGGATGCCGAAGGCAATGTCACCATCAAAGGACGCAGCAAGAATATGCTTCTCGGTCCAAACGGGCAGAACATCTACCCCGAAGAAATAGAAGACAAGCTGAACAACCTGCCGTACGTAGCTGAAAGCATCATCGTACAGCAGAACGAAAAGCTCGTGGGACTGGTATATCCCGACTTTGACGATGCCTTTGCCCACGGCCTCAACAACGACGATATAGAACGTGTCATGGAAGAGAATCGTGTGGCTCTGAATGCAGAACTGCCTGCTTACAGCCAGATTTCCAAAATGAAGATATATCCCGAAGAATTTGAAAAGACACCCAAAAAATCTATCAAACGCTTCCTGTATCAGGAAGCAAAAGGATGATAAAATAGTAATTAGCGGTTAGTGATTAGCGATTAGTAGGCTGTGCAGTATATTGCGCTAATTATTTACCGCTATTTTTAATGTTAATCACTAACCACTAATCACTAACCACTAACCCTAACCTCTCTTTTCCCGATGAAAAACGAATTGTTATTATCTGCTGCGCTGCTTCCGTTATGTGGAATGGCAGGAGAAGTACACACAAGGCCGTCAAATGAAACGGCTCCTGTTACGGACAAGCGTCCGAACATTATTTTATTCTTGGTGGATGATATGGGTTGGCAGGATACATCCCTGCCTTTCTGGACACAACGCACCCGCTACAACGACACGTACCATACACCCAATATGGAACGTCTGGCAAAGCAGGGCAAGATGTTCACGCAAGCCTATGCCTGTAGCATCAGTTCGCCTACGCGCGTCAGCCTTTTTACGGGTATGAACGCTGCGCGTCACCGGGTGACAAGCTGGACATTACGCAAGAATACCACCCACGAACAGCCGGACTCCGTTATGATATACCCCGAATGGAATGTCAACGGTATCTGTCAGGAACCGGGTGTGGAACGCACCACGCAAGTCACCTCGCTGGCACAAGTGCTCAAGGACAACGGTTACCACACCATTCATTGCGGCAAAGCCCACTTCGGAGCTAATGACACGCCCGGAGCCGATCCGCTGAAAATGGGTTTTGACGTGAACATAGCCGGTCATGCGGCAGGCTCTCCCGCCAGCTACTACGGCATGCAGAACTTCGGAAACAAACCCGGCGGAAAAAGCCCGCTGGCTGCCGTACCCGGACTGGAAAAATATCACGGCAAAGACATATTCCTCTCCGAAGCCCTTACCATAGAAGCCGAGAAAGCTTTGGACAACGCCCGGACAACGGACAAGCCTTTCTTCCTCTACATGGCCCATTATGCCATCCATACGCCTATCCAGCCCGACATGCGTTTCTACCAAAAATATCTGGACAAAGGACTTCCCCCGATAGAAGCAGCGTATGCCACCCTGATTGAAGGCATGGACAAAAGCCTCGGCGACCTGATGGACTATCTGGACAAAAACAACCTCACCGACAACACTGTACTGCTCTTCATGTCCGATAATGGCGGACTGGCTGCACACACCCGTGCAGGAGAGCTGCACAGGCAGAACTATCCGCTCAACAGCGGAAAAGGTTCCGCCTACGAAGGCGGAGTGCGCGAACCGATGATTGTACGCTGGCCCGGCGTGGTAGCGGCAGAAACCAAATGCGACCATTATCTGATGATAGAAGATTTCTTCCCCACCATTCTCGAAATAGCCGGTGTGGAACACTACAATACGGTACAGAAACGCGACGGCATCAGCTTCCTGCCCCTGCTTACGGGCAAAGGTAAAATGCCCGCCCGTGATATCTACTGGCATTACCCGCACAGTTGGGGCCCTTCCGGTCCGGGTATAGGCGCCACCTGCTCCATCCGTTCCGGAGAATGGAAACTGGTGTACTACTTCGACAGCGGCAAGCACGAATTGTTCAATATCCCTGCCGACATCAGCGAAAAGCATGACGTAGCCGCCGAGAACCCCAAACTTGTAAAGAAACTATCAAAAAAGCTGAGCAACTATCTGCGGTCGGTGGATGCGCAGCGTCCTGTATTACGTGCCACCAACCGACTGGCGCCCTGGCCCGATGAAACATTATAAAGAATTATGAAACGTATATTTCCACTTATCTGTCTGTCCCTGCTATTGGCAGGGACAGTCCATGCCCGGACAGGCAGGCAACAGTCTGCCCATAAAGAAAAAACCGGTATCAACCTTTCCCTTTGGAAGAATCTTTCCACACAGCGTACGGATACGGTCGGAAGCACATTCTTCAATCTCGGTATCTTCTCGGCGATGAACCGTTTGAACGGCTTGGGAGTAAATGTTTTGGGAGCTGTTACGGGCAGAGACATGAACGGAGTTCAAATCTCCGGTATATCCAATATGGTGGGTGGAAGTATGCGGGGCGTACAGGTAGCGGGCATCACCAATATCAACGGCAATAACCTCAGCGGTCTGTCCGTTTCCGGTCTTGTGGGCATCACGGGTAATCACGCACGGGGAATGGTCTTCTCCGGCCTTGCCAATATCACGGGCGATAACAGCAACGGAATGATTGTAGGCGGCTTGCTGAATATTACAGGCGAAAAGACTGCCGGCGTACAGCTTTCAGGACTCGCCAATATATCGGGCGGCAATTTTTCCGGTGTCACCATATCCGGCCTGCTGAATGTGGTAGGCGATGATATGAAAGGATTCCAGATTGCCGGTCTGGGCAATATCACAGGCGGTACGTCTGCCGGCGTGCAACTCTCTCCCTTAAATGTAGCCGTCCGTGCCAAAGGCCTTCAGATAGGTTTGGTAAACTACTACAAGGAGAAGCTGGACGGTTTCCAACTGGGTCTGGTCAATGCCAACCCGGACACCAAAGTACAGATGATGTTTTTCGGCGGCAACACCACGAAACTGAACCTTGCAGCCCGCTTCAAGAACAAACTGTTCTATACCATCCTCGGCGGCGGTACGCATTTCCTCGACTTCAGCGATAAGTTCTCCGGTGCGCTTTTCTACCGCGCCGGACTGGAATTGCCCGTCTGCAAGCAACTGTTCATCAGCGGCGATTTGGGATACCAGCACGTAGAAACCTTCAAGAATAAAGACTATGGCTTCCCTGCCCGCCTCTATTCTCTCCAAACCCGTATCAACCTCGAATACCGTCTGACGGCAAAATTAGGAGTATTCGTTACGGGCGGTTACGGTTGGGACAGATACTACAACAGAAATGCCAACTTCGACAAGGGAGCCATTGTAGAAGGCGGTGTGGTATTATTCAAATACTAATCCGTGCCTGAAAAGCCAGGCAATGCAAGCACCGGAACATACAGCCATATCAGAAAATCTCCTTTTCTTTGATAAATCCCGTTCTATATGCCACCAGCAACTTCTTCAAATCCTGAATCTGCGTCACGAGCTGCTTGCCCTTATCGGTATCCTTTACCATCATACGCTGCGAATTGAATTCGATGACGAAGGTTGTGGACTTGATATCCTGCCCCTCTTCAATCGCTTTCTGACGGCTCTGGAACGGGTCATGCTGCACCAACTGCATGCCGTGCGAGTGATATACCAGCGTATAGCCCGCAATACCCGTTTCGGGCTGATAGGCTTTGGAGAAACCGCCGTCAATCACCAGTAACTTTCCATCAGCCTTTATGGGGCGCTCGCCTTTAATCGTCTTCACCGGCACATGTCCGTTGATGATATGCGAATGCGGTCCCGGCTCCACCCCGAACTCCGCCAGGATATTGTCGCAAATATCCGCACGGTTGCGAAGCGTGTAGTAATAACCTTTATTCTCTTTATGCAATGCCTTGTCGGCTATGAAGTAACGCTCGAAAGTAGCCATCTTATCCTTGTCGAAAGAGGGCGCATCCGGGCCGCACCACATATACCACATATAATCCAACGCAAAATTCTTCTCCTCCGAACCATCTTCGTCAAAGTAGGCGGTACGGATAAGCTGGTCGGTCTTTTGCAGCAGTTTATGCCCCCAGTACTCTTTCTTGCCGATACGTACATGTTTGAAACTTCCGTCCTCATTCAGGGGCACGGATGCGTGATAAAGCAGGTTGCTGTTGCATACCAGATACATGCCGCCGTATGTAAAGAGGCAACGCATATGCTTCTTCAGTTTCTCGCTGTTCATGAACGAAGCATGAATCTTTTCAACCAGCTCCCTTTCTTCATCCGTCAGGCGATACGGGTCGGCAGGGTCAATAGTCGGGAAATTGGCATCGCGCAGTTCGTATTCTTTGCCTTCGTACACAAATACGCCCCGTTCAAAGTCAATCTTGTGCAGCAGTTTCCGGTTGTCCATGTCAAACTCCGGACGCCGGTTTATAATCTCCGCTTCCAGTTTGAACTGGATTATCGTAATCGCCTTGTGCATCTGCGTAATCAGCCGCAGTGTCTTTTCGTTGTAATTGGCATCGGCAAAGTTCATCTTCGGAGCAAAGATAGTGCAAGGATCATCCGCATAGGTATCCATTGCGAAGGTAGCCAGCGGCAGCAGGTTGATGCCGTAGCCGTCTTCCAGTGTTGCCAGGTTGGCATAGCGCATGGACATACGGATAACGTTCGCTATGCAGGCGTCATTGCCCGATGCGGCACCCATCCACAGTATGTCATGGTTGCCCCACTGAATGTCGAAATTATGGTAGTCGCAAAGCGTATCCATGATGATATGTGCACCCGGACCGCGGTCGTAGATATCGCCCACGATGTGCAGCGAGTCGATTGTAAGCCGTTGGATAAGCTTGCACATGGCAATGATAAAGTCATCCGCACGCTTGGTCGAGATAATCGTACTGATAATGACGTTGATATACGCATGCTTGTTAGGCTCTACGCTGGACTCGTGCAGCAACTCCTGAATGATATAGGAGAACTCCGCCGGCAAGGCTTTACGCACTTTCGAACGTGTGTATTTGGAAGATACGTTCTGGCAGACTTTCACCAGTTGGTTCAGGGTGATGAGATACCAGTCGTCCAGATCCGTTTCCTGTTCCTTTATCAACTGCAACTTCTCTTCCGGATAATAAATCAGCGTACAGATTTCCTTCTTTTCGCTTTCGCGCAGCGTATGCCCGAAGATTTCATTCACCTTCCGCTTTACCGCACCCGAAGCATTCTTCAATACATGCTGAAAAGCCTCATACTCTCCATGAATATCCGTAAGGAAGTGTTCCGTACCTTTAGGCAGATTCAGAATAGCTTCCAGATTGATAATTTCCGTACTGGCATCGGCGATGGTAGGAAAACTGCGCGACAACAGTTGCAAATAGCGTAAGTCGTTGACTATACTTTCCGGAGTAATAGTTCCCATGATACGATTTATGATTTTAGATTTATGATATATATTCAATTATCAGCAATTAAGCTCTTTCTGTTATTTCTCAATTTTCAATTCTCAGCTCTCAATTCAACAGGAACATCAGCAGCACCTGCGCTATGATTACCCGCAGGAACATACACATCGGATACACCGTTGCATAAGCCACCGACGGATTATCGCCCGGAATGGTGTCGTTGGCATAATTCAACGCCATCGGGTTGGCCATGCTTCCGCACAGCATACCTGCCATGGAGCCGAAATCCACCTTCATCCATTTAAAGGCAACCACTCCCACTATCAGCACCGGAACAACGGTCAGCACGAACCCTGCGGCAATCCATAGCAGGCCTTCCGGACGGAACACCGTATCGAAAAAATGCGCTCCGGCATCCAGTCCCAGACAAGCCAGGTAGAGCGACAGTCCCAATGCACGGAGCATCAGGTTGGCGCTTCGTGTGGTGTAGGTTATCATGTGCATTCTCGGCCCGAACGTACCAATCAGGATACCTACGATAATCGGTCCGCCGGCAAGTCCCAGCTTCACCGGAGCACTGATGCCCGGCAGGGAAATGGGAATCGCACCCAAAGCCAGACCCAGGATGATACCGATAAACACCGCTACCAGATTCGGTTCTTTCAGGCTCTTGATGGCATTTCCCAACACTTTTTCCACATTCTGGATGGCGGCAGCCTCACCTACCACTGTCAGACGGTCGCCCAACTGCAAAGTCAGTTCCGCGGTGGCAAGCAACTGCACGCCGCTACGATACACACGGCTGATGTTGATGCCGTAATGATTGCGCAGGTGCAGCGAACCCAGTTTCTTTCCGTTCAGTTCGGGACGTGTCACCACGATACGCTGCGAGATGAGCTGGCTGTCTATGGCATTCCAGTCTATATCCTCTTTGTTCCAGTCGGTATGTTCCTGTTCACCGAACAGTACGGTCAGTGCCGGAGCATACCTCTCCGAAGTCACCACCAGCAAGCGGTCTCCTTCCCTGATTATCTTCTCGGAAGTGGGGATGCTTACGTTGCCGTCCCGCCACAGACGGGAGATTACGAACTTCGGATAATTCAAGCCGCCTATCTCCTTGATGCTTTTATCGAAGATGGCCGGATTGTGTACTTGAAACGCCGCAATGTAAGTTTTGTTCGCATCGTCCTTCTCTTTCAACTCCAGATCTTCCTTACGCGCCAATGCCTTGCGTATTATCAGCACGGCAAAAATAACGCCCACTACCCCTAGCGGATATGCCACGGCACATCCCAAAGCCGGCGTACTGGCTTCCATCCCCATTTGCTTCAATGTCTGCTGTGCCGCACCCAGCGCCGGCGTATTGGTGGTAGCGCCGCAGAGGATGCCCACCATGTCCGGCAACGAAATATTCAGGGTATAACTGCCCAATACGGTCATCAGCGTACCGAGGAGCACTACTCCCAGCGCCAGCATATTCAACTGTACCCCGCCCTTGCGGAAAGAGCTGAAAAAGCCCGGTCCCACCTGCAGTCCCAGTGCATACACAAAAATTATCAGTCCGAAACTTTCCGCATAGTTCAGCATCTGCGGGTCAATGGACAGTCCGAAATGTCCGGCAAGAATACCGGCAAAGAAAACAAACGTCACGCCGAGGGAAATACCGCAAATATGTATTTTCCCCAACCCTAATCCGATAGCGGAAATCAGCGAGAGCACCACCACCGCCTGTAATGCGGAGTGTTCGACAAACAAACTATATAGCCATTCCAAAGTGTTACAGTTTTATCTACATTTAGAAGTGCAAAGATAGGAAGTTCCGCGAAGCCTAAAAAAAGAAATGCAGGAAATTCACGCAAAGCTCCTCATTTCCCGCCTTTCACTTGTGCAAAACATCTTTTATCACTACATTCACGGCATGAAACGCCTTATCATACCTATTATATGTATGCTCTTGTCGCTGGCGGGATGCCATGAACGTAAACCGCTCCCCAGCCTTGAGCTCGCGGACAGCCTGCTGACCGATGCCGGCGATAAATCCGGAGCTTTGCGCATCTTCCTGCAAATCGAAGAGCAGCTGCAAAGCCGGCAAGACCCTTACAATAAAGGGCTTCTCTACGAACGCATCGGCAGTATATACTACGGACAGATGAACTACGTCCGCGCCTACCACTACTTCAAGCAGGCCAGAGAAAATTTTCAAGTATCCGACAGTCTTCGTAAGGAAACGGAAGCCACGCTTGATATGGCAGCCTCATCCTACCGCCAGAAAGATTTGGAACGTGCCATCAGGCTGTATTCGGCTGCCCTCGACCTGGCCGATGAACAGGCAGACGAACGTCTTGCCGGAGCAGCCCTCAGCAACCTTGCCTCCCTTTATGTAAAATCGGGCAGAAAACAAATCCCCCAGGACCTGCTGTTACGCATCGAACAGTCGGCACGCAAGGCATCCCGTTACGGTCCCCACACCATGATAGACGTCCAGCTTCTCAAACACCGTACGGACAGCGCGCGCCACTACCTGCAACTGGCAGAGGCGCAAGACAATGACGTGCTCGACCTGGCCGAACTGCAATACACAGCCTACCGGATAGAGGCCCTCTCCGGAAACTTCCGGAAAGCGACCGACCATATACACCGCTATATCTACCTCACGGACTCCCTCACCCGCTCCACCATGCAGGTCTCCGCTGGTATAACGGAGAAAGAGTATTTCCAGGAACAATCCGCCTTTGCCGAATACCGGATGAAGAACCGCATCTTCTGGGAAACCACCGTTATCTGCGGCATATTCATCCTCGCCGGAATAGCCGTTTATATCATCCGCCAGCGCCTGCGCATCCAGCGCGAGCGCAACGACCGCTACCTGCTGCTGGCGGAAGAGGCCCGTGCCGAATACCGGGCGCTCACCCGGCAACTGGAAGGACGGCAGAACACGGAAAAACGGCTGAAAAGCCTGGTTGCTTCCCGTTTCGACATCCTCGACAAACTCGGAAAAACCTATTACGAACGCGAGAATACATCATCGCAACAGGCAGCCATGTTTCAGGAAGTAAAACGGATAATCACCGACTTCTCGGAAAACAGTGAAATGCTCCGGGAACTCGAACAAATGGCAGATACCTGCCATGACAACGTCATGCAGAAACTCCGGCAGGACTTTCCGGCAATGAAAGAAAATGACATCCGCCTGCTCTGCTACATCTTCACCGGATTCTCCCCGCAGGTAATCAGCTTGTTCACGAAAGAGAGCGTGGCAAACATATATGCCCGAAAATCCCGGTTGAAGTCGCGCATCAAAGCAGCCGGAACGCCCCATACCGACCTGTTCTTATCCCTTTTCGGATAGATGTCAGAGCCGTGTTAGAAAAAAGCAAAGCCTCATTTCATAATACACTGTAAAACAGTAGTATAAAAACATACCTGTTAGATTTACACATTCAAATCGTAACTTCCGGAAGAGCCGTATTCACTATCTTTGCAACCGGAACAACGATTAAAAATGTGTAAGAATATGAAGAATAAGATTATTTTTTTAGTATGTGCGGTCTTCCTGACGATAGCATGCGAAAAGGAACAGCACACAGGAAAAGAAAGCCGTGTAAGCGTAACCGTTTATGACGAAAACGGAAAAGCGATGCCCGGCGTTCCCGTAAAGATGTATGACGAAAAAGACTACAAGGCATTCGAGCAAGATAACCTCACGCCTCCCACTGCCGGCGCAACCGCCAATGCGCAGGGTGTCGCCCTGTTCACGCTGCCCGGCGAAGTATGGTTCTCCGGACAATCGCAGCGCTTCCTGACATTTGTCGTACAGGAAGGCGGCGGTCCGGACAACTACCGTATATGGTCCGTCGGGAAAACGATAGATGCCGGAAAAAACATACAGCTTGAAATCCGCCTGACTTCCGCTCTCGCCCCCGGAGAAGAGCAGCCGGAAGACAAAGGAATACTCATCGGGCTGTCCATTGCACAGCCGCCTCATAAAATAGCATATACTTTGGGAGAACCACTCAATTTGGAAGGGCTCCTGCTGACCGGCGTATATAGTAACGGCAAAGAATATCCCGTCACTGTAACTCCGGAACAAGTCAGCGGCTTTTCTTCCGATGCTCCGGCAGACCGGCTGGTACTGACCATCGGCATAGAAGACCGTCAGGCAACCTTCACCGTCAGCATTGCTCCCATCCGCGTACAGGAAGGCGTACTGACAGAAATATATAAAGGATACAGCGAAATCACGCTTCCCCCACACGTAACAGCCATTGCACCGGAAGCCTTTATGCAGAACAGGCAAATCACCAGAGTCGTGATGAACGAGGGACTGACCTCTATCGGCGAAATGGCCTTCTTCAACTCCGGCATACAGGAAATCGTATTCCCGTCCACCTTGAAGCAACTTGCACCGGACCTGTTCTACTACTGCGACCGGCTGAAACGGGTCGACCTCTCGCACACCCAAATCACCCGGATTCCCGAAAGCGCTTTCGCATGCTCCGGAGTAGAAGAAGTATTACTGCCGTCTGCACTCACAGCCATCGGAACACAAGCATTCATGATGACGGAACATCTGAAATCCGCAGTAATTCCCCAAAGCGTCACACATATCGGTATGGAAGCATTCCGGGGAAGCGGCATCACCACTGTACAACTTCCCAACAGCATCTCCACCATAGAAGCACGTGCCTTCTACCTATGCCCCAACCTGACGGAAGTATCCGCATACGGTCCTGCCTCAAGCAACCATCCGGATGCCGTAATCAAAGAGCACTGCCTTGTAGGCTGCCCCAACCTTGCCCGCTTTGAAATTCCTCAAAGCATAAGCATCCTGGGGCAAGGCCTGATAACCGGCAACCAAAAGGTACATACACTGACCATTCCCGCCCGCGTCACCCGCATCGACTTTTCCGCTTTCGACAATACCGGCATAAAAGAGGTCATTGTGGAAGCCCTCACACCGCCTGCCACTTCCAAAGGCGAATGGTACGGATTTCCGGAAAACATAACAAGCATTTCCGTACCCGCACAAGCTGTCGAAGCCTACAAAACGGCCGAAGGCTGGAAAAAATTCTCGGATAAAATCAAGGCACGCTCCTAAGCAAACCCGAGCCCGGCATTAGACTCTCTCTTTAACATTATAAGAGGTCGTGCAAAATGCACTTGATTTTTTTCAGGCACGGAAATACAAATTACACGGAAAACACGGATTTTCTTTATTCTTCTTCCGTGAATTCCGTGTAATCCGTGCCCGAAAATATACGCTGCTCCCTTAGAATCTGTATGCAGCTCCTATATTGATAACCCCCTGGTCGAAATCGCTTACCAGCTGGTATCTGAACTCAAAATTCATCGCCCAGTTACGAGGCAGTGCAAATTCCGCTCCCGCTCCCAGATTTACACCGAACCGGCATTCGTTATGATTGCCGTTATCGTCGATATGCACATGGCCTTCGTCCATATCAATATCAAAGTCGTGCATGTCGAACATCCAATTGGACAATGTCAAACCGAACAACGGATAAAGTTTAACGCTCTTGGCCACCGGAAACAGATAGTGAAAATTCACGTTCAAATCCAGCATGCTTACATTGTCATTCTCGAAGAAATAGTTGAAAGACGGCTCTATACGGATAGGATTGGTAATATTGTACTGATACTTGATACCCAACCCGATACTTTCGATTTCCGTTCCGTAACTCAGGCCAAAACCTATCGCCTGTTTTCCTTTCTGTGCATGGGCACTACCCAACAGCACAAAAAGCAATCCGAATAAAGTTAATACTTTTTTCATACGTTCATTTTTTATTAATTTATTTAAGTTAGAGTGTAATATTCGGCAAAATTAATGTTTTAATTCTATTTAGGAAATAATACGCATTATATATTTCATACGCCACAACCGCCCGGATTTTGATTATCTTTGCATGCTGAATATACACCTATTTTATAATATTATTTTATTTATTGCGAAAAAGAAATGAATTTACTTTTATTGAACACTCCCGCCGCCGGTGGGAAACTCGAACAGGCATTGGAAAAACTGATAGATTTTGGAATGGATGCCGGCAAGGACATATTAATCGCCATTTTAATCTATGTAATCGGACGTTTCATCATCAGGCAGATAAGCGCGTTGGTAGCCAGAATACTCGAAAAGCGGAAGATTGAAACCAGCGTGCAGACCTTCCTGAAGAGCCTGATAAAGATTCTGCTGAATATGATTCTTGCCTTTGCCATCATCGGCAAACTCGGTGTGGAAACCACCAGCTTTGCGGCGCTGCTTGCATCCGCAGGTGTGGCTGTGGGTATGGCGCTTTCCGGAAACCTGTCCAACTTTGCCGGCGGACTGATTATACTGATTTTCAAGCCGTTCAAGGTAGGCGACTACATAGACGGACCGGGAATAAGCGGCACGATAAAGGAAATACAGATTTTCCACACCATACTGTCCACCCTCGACAACCGTATGATTTATGTGCCCAACGGAAGCCTCAGCGGCAATGCCGTCACCAATTACAGCAAGCAGGACAAGCGCCGTGTCGAATGGGTGTTCGGCGTAGAGTACGGCGAGGATGTGAAGCGAGTAAGAGCCGTGCTGCAACGCATCATCAATGCAGACAGCCGCATATTGGACACCCCCGCTCCTCTCATCGTCTTAGGTTCACTGAGCGCAAGCAGCGTCGATATCACGGTACGCGTATGGGTAAAAAGCGCCGACTACTGGAGTGTACTGTACGATATCAACGAAATCGTCTACCAGACATTCAATGAAGAAGGTATCGGATTCCCGTTCCCGCAACTCACCGTACACCAGTCGAAAGAGTAAAAAAACAGAGGATGTTCCCCAAACACTGCGTTCTGCCGCAATCGGGAAACATCCTCTTTAAATATCCTCTTCAAATATCAGCGGCCCGGTTCAGGCCAGGCACCGGCTCATTCCTTTCCGCCGGCAACTATCTTCCATGCCCCGGCACTCAGCACCGCACCGATAAACGGGCCTACAATGAAAATCCACAACTGGCTCAAAGCCTCTCCACCCTGAAAGAGCGCAGGGCCTATACTGCGAGCCGGATTAACCGAAGTACCGGTATAACGGATGCAGGCCAAATGTACAAGTACCAAAGAGAGACCTATGGCAAGTCCGGCAAAATTACCGGCGCCCTTCTTGGCATCGGTAGTGCCCAGTACCACCAGTACAAACACAAATGTAAACAAAATCTCGGCCAGCAGGGCGCCCGTTACGGAAACTCCTTCCTGGCAGGCATTGGCGCCTGTTCCGCTCACACCCGAATTGGAAGTCAGCACCCAAAGAACGGCAGAACCTAAAATAGCTCCTATTACCTGAAACAGCATATACATACCGGCATCCTTTCCGCTCATACGGCCGGAAAGCAGGCAACCGAGCGTTATCGCCGGATTAATGTGGCAACCCGAAACGCCACCGATAGTATAGGCCATAGCCACCACCGACAATCCGAAAGCAAGCGCCGTACCTATTACCGTGGCCGCCAGATTAGGGTCGGCCGATGTGCACGACAGACTGACTGCCGTGCCGCAGCCCATAAGAACGAGAACCATGGTTCCCAGCATTTCTGCAATGTACTTTTTCATAACATCAATTTATTAGATTAAACTTAAGGCATCCCGATATACCTTATATATAAGGCAGCGTAACCGGATACCAACGGTACAAATATAAAATTTAAGCAGCATTTATTCATGCTTTAACATAAAAAAAGAACTCAATTATTCATTATAGCGGAAAAATCATTCATAAATTCCTTTAATCATTTTTTAACAATACCGGCTTACGGCTTTATCAAATTACAGTTATAACTTTGCATGTGATTAAGGAAAGGAAATCACTCCTTGCCCAATATTTACAGAACGAATTACAAAATGAAAAGTCAAACCAAGAAAATACTCAAACTGTCCGGTATCATACTGGGAGCACTCACAGCCGTTGCAGGCATACTGATTGCCGTAGTCCTGAACTTCATATTCACTTCCGAGAAGCTGACTCCCATAGTATTGGAAGCCGCCAACCGCAACCTGAACGCCAAGCTGGACATGAAAAGCGTGGAGCTTACCTTTTTCTCAACATTCCCCCGCTTCGGAGTGCAACTGACCGACGGAACCCTGGTTTCCAAAGCCATCCGCGACACGCTGTGGCAACGGACCGACACCCTGGTATCATTCAAAAAGGCCGTAGCGGTGGTCAACCCCATGGACTACCTGCGGCAACAGAAAATCAGCATCCACCGCCTGGCACTGGAACATGCCGACATCTATGCCTATAAAAACAAAGACGGCATTGCCAACTGGGACATCACCGTTCCGGATACGGTACAGTCCGCCTCTTCACCTGCCGGAGACGCCATGAACATCAGCGAGCTCGACATCCGGCAAATTTCCATCCAGCACGCCACGGTAACCATGGACGACCGCGACACACGCATTTTCGCCAACCTATGGGACACAAACCTTACCCTGAAAGCCAATATGAAGAAAGGCCATTCCATGCTGGCAGTAGATTTCCGCAACAAGAACCTTCTCTTCTGGCAAGACGGGCAGTTGTTGGCAAACCGCATCGCCACCCACCTGCGCACCGACCTTGAACTGAATACCGCCCGGCACTCCCTGCTCCTGCACGATGCCATGATTGACATCAACGGTACGAAATTGGGAGTAAAAGGAACCGTGCGCCGCGACACCGCAGCCAAAGCGCTCGACGTCGATTTGCAATACGGGCTGCACACCCCCTCGCTGGAAACCGTACTGCACATGATTCCGGAGAGCATCCTGAAAAAGGCGGAAGTATCGGCAGGAGGAGAAGTAAGTTTCATCGGCACGCTGAAAGGCATGTACGGCAAGCAGAAGATGCCCCTTGCCACGCTGGACATCAGGATAAAAGATGCTTTCGCCAGATACGCCGGGCTGCCTTACGGCATAGACAAGGTAAACGCCGACTTTTCCGCCCGGATAGACCTCATGCGGAATACCCCCTCTTGCCTGAACCTGAAAATCTTCCAGTTCAAAGGCGCCGACACCGACATATTGGCTGATATGAAAGTGGACAACCTGCTCACCGACCCGGACATCACCTTTCATACCCGTTCCACCGTCGACCTGAATACGCTGGCGCAGATTTTCCCTCTTCAGGAAGGCATCGGCATGGAGGGAAAGATGAATGCCGACCTGAAACTGCGTTGCCGCCTGTCCACCCTCAAGAAACAGGATTGGGGACGGATAAAGGTTCAAGGCAAAATCAGAACGGACAAACTCGTGCTACGCCATACCCAAAAGAATTTCGAGTTCACAAGCAACGCTACGCTGGACTTTGCCGGCAACGAATGGCTCGGAGGGCGTGTTGAAATCAAGGATATGACGCTCCGCTCACCTGCCCTGAACTCAGCCACGGAAAGCTTTACGGCGGCAATCAGCACCTATCCTTCCCAAGACACGCTGCGCCCTGCCAAAACGGAATGCAAGATAGAGATGAACAAGTTGAGAGTATCCCTGGCGGATTCGCTCGACCTCTTTTGCGGAAAATCATCCGCCCGCCTCAAGCTGCAACCCGGAGAGCACAACCCTGCCAATCCGCAGATAGGGCTTACACTGGAAGTGGACACACTGTTCTGCCGCATGGGCGACACCCGCCTGGGAATGGACAAAGCAGGCATCGGAATAACAGCCGAAAAAGTACGCGATTCGCTGTGGACACCCAAAGGCATCATCGGTTTCCACCGCATGGCGTTCCGCACCCCGGAATGTGCGCTTCCCATACAGGTGCAGAAAACTTCCGTCACGGTAAACGACCGCGTCATCACCCTGCGCAATGCCACCATGCGCATCGGCAAATCCGATATCACCGCTACCGGTTCAATTCACGACCTGTACGGCGCCATGCGGCATCACAAGCTTCTGCGCGCCAAATTGGACGTATCGTCCGAACAGTTGGACTGCAACCAGTTGATACGGTCGATATCGCTCCCGTCGGATACACTGGCTGCGGAAAGCGATACGGTCTCCACCGAAGTAAAGCTGTTCGTCATCCCCAAGAACCTGGATTTTGAACTGCAGACCGATTTCAGGAAAATCTTTTACGAGAAAGTCACATTCAACGATGTCCGCGGAGCTGTAGACATCCGCAACCAGTCCGTCTACCTGAAACAGCTCAGCATGAAAGGCATGGGTTCCGACATGAACACCACCCTCGTCTATCAGGCAAAATCTCCGGAAGAGGGATTTGCCGGTTTCGACTTCCGGCTGCACAACATCAACATTGGGAAGCTGGTAGACTTCGCCCCTTCCCTGGACACGATTGTCCCCATGCTGCGCTCATTCGAAGGAACGGTCGATTTCAATGTGGCTGCCGCCGCTTCCCTGGACTCCGCCCTGAACATCAAAATCCCCACCATGCGGTCGGCCATTCATGTCAAGGGAGACAGCCTTGTCCTGATGGACGGTGAGACTTTCGCCGAAATCTCCAAAAAATTCTTCTTCAAAAACAAGAAAAGAAACATGATAGACAGCATATCCGTAAACATCGGCATCAAAGACGGAAATGTAACCGTCTATCCGTTCGAAATATCAATGGACCGTTACAGAGCGGCGGTAGGCGGCACACAAGGGCTGGATATGAAGTTCGACTATCACATCTCCATCCTGAAATCCCCCATTCCGTTCAAACTGGGCCTGAATATATCCGGAACTCTGGACGATATGAAGTTCAAGCTCGGCAAGGCTCGCTACAAAGATGCGGTCACACCGGCAGAGGTACATAAAGTCGATAGCGCGATAGTCAATATGGGGCAGCAGATTGCCGAGGATTTCAAAAAGATTATGAAAAGGTAAATTTTCAGCGAATCGCTAAAAAACAAAGAGGGAATGCAGAAAGACGCTTGATGATTTTTTTAGGCACGGAATACACGGAAAACGCGGATTTTCTTTATTTTACCGTGAAATCCGTGTATTCCGTGCCTAAAAAGAAACATTCAGTAAATGTCTCTAAAAAGTAAGATGGCACATGAAGCTGATAGATGAAAATTACATAAGCATAAGGCTGCTGAAAATATAGCACTATTAGCTACCTGTAAAGCACAGGAAATTAACCCAAGGGAATATCTGAATGATGTCATAGCCAAACTTCCATATTATCTGGAAAAGGACTCCGGGAAAAATGTTCGTGAACTTCTTCCGGATGTTTGGAAGTTAGAGAAATCCAACACGAATCCAATTGGAGTTTAAATATTTATGTTGAAGAATAAAAAAACTCGATATTAGCTTTTGACTAAAGTTGATATCGAGTTTTCTATTTATAAAAAATACAATGTGTGCTTTATCGGATGCTTATTCTTTTTCATAGACTTTGCAATACGGGAGCAGCTGAATGCTTACCTTGCAATCTATCAAGCAAACGGATTTTTATAAATATTCAACAACTGTTTAGAAAAATAATAAAAAAATTTCATATCATCTACAAAATAGCGTTTAAGTAAACGCTTAGGTTCTTTCAGGCAGCGATATAACCACTCCATACCTATTTTTTGCCAAAATAGTGGAGCACGTTTCAACGTGCCTGCCTCAAAATCAATTGTAGCTCCCAATGCCATAAAAACATCAACACCTGGCATCCTATCACGGTATTTCATGATCCATTTTTCTTGCTTAGGGGCGCCGACACCTACTAATACTACATTAGCACCACTTTCATTGACTATCCCAATCAGCTCTTCACACTCTTCCGGTTTATTTTCAAAACCATAAGAAGGAGAATGAGCGCCTACCACTATTTCTCTACCAACTTTCTGATTGATTCTTTCACGTGCCTTTGCTGCAACTCCTTCAGCAGCACCAAGCAAAAATATTTTGCAATTCTCATCATCCCTATGATACATGTAGTAGGCAGTAAAGAAACTGCTTCCAGGTATAGGTTCCAAAATAGAGTGCTTTAGCAATTTAGAGAAAAGATAAAGAATTTTACTATCACAAACCACCCATTCTGCTTTTTGATATAAGTCATAAAACTCTTTATCTTTCTGCAATTTTACCAAGTGATCCAAATTGGGAGTAATCAAAGTTCCTTTCTTCAAACTCTGCAAAAGTTCCTTTTGCGTAGTAGCAAGCACATCTATATTTAGTACTTTAATTTTAGATTGCGTCATAATGATTGCTCTGAATTAATGATAAATACATATTATAAATTTTCCTTGCTATTGATTTGTCATCAAGTTGCATTTGAAAAATTTTTTCTCTTCCACTAATGCCATCTATTTTATGATGAATTGCTAAAAATGCTAATTTTGCTAATGATTCAGCATTCATATCTAATGATACTCCTGAATCTTTAACCCCATCCAACAAAACTGAAACGTCACCAACATTTGTTGATATTACAGGTAAATTACAAGCCATTGCCTCTTTGACAACCTGTGGTGATCCCTCTGAAATAGAGGTCATAATCATTAAATCCGCATTTTGATACAAAGATACAACTTGTTGTCTAGAAATATTTTTCACTTCAAAAGTAGTACAATCAATATTATACTTAGATTTCAACAAATAAATGGTTTTCTCGAATAACGGATAGTTTTTTACATAGCGAGTACGATCACTAGGAAAAATAATTTTTACTTGTTTAGGGCGTGTATTTACAATAGGTTGCTCTTGAGGCTTAAACAAATCCGTATTTACAGAACACGGAATTATTTGTGTATTTTTTATGTATTGCCTTACAATACTGTCCATTCTACTATTTAAAGTAATAGCCGCACTAGTCTTCTTAAGTATTAATTTAGTAAAAAAAACCTGCACATTTTTACCTTGTTCACTTTGAATATCTCCACCGTGCAAAGTAACAAGAATAGGGATTTTTTTTGCTAGCTTTTTAAATAATAAAAATAGCCCCGAAAATCCATAATGGATATGAATAACATCAAAACTATTTTCTTTTATCAGACGATGTATCCTAAAAATAGAGTTAATATATTCTTTTTTACTTTTACTTCCATCTATAAAAGCAATAGTGTATTCAACATCAGGATACTCCTTACATACTGCTATTTCTTGTTCTTTTACAAAAATTCCATATGTAGGAGCATTAACAGATGGATACATATTTGTTACTAATAAGATTTTCATATACTATCTACTATTTAAGTTGTATTAAAATTAGAACTATATTTTATGCTTATTTCCTAGCTTCTATAATGCTATAGCCTTTTTTTTATTACTCTCGCAGGATTACCTCCTACAATATTATAAGGTTCAACATCTTTCGTTACAACAGCAGCAGCTCCAATAATACTGCCTTTGCCAATTCTTCGCCCTGGAAGTATTATCACTCTAGCTCCTATCCAACAATCATCCTCAATAACTGTTTGAGAATCATAAGTTGGATATCCTTGAAAACACATAGGTACTTTTGTATCTGTAAAGACGTGATTATTCTTTATTATATAAACCTCTGGAGCCATCATTACACATTTTCCTATTATCGTATTTTGAGGTATTATACATTTAGCACCTATACCGCTATAATCACCAATTTCAATATCTCTGCCAGATCCGAAATAAGCTAATCTATTAATGGTCGAAATTTTACCACATTTCTTAAAAATATGCTTTACCAATGCAATGCGGATTGAATTACTTATTTTCCCGATAAATGGAAGATAGGAATCTGGCAAATATTGTGCTATGCCATAATATAGCAATAAACAGATAATTCTCATAACTTAAAACTTTGTCTCATGTATTTTGATAATCGATTTATTTTTATAGAACTTTCTGAAATCTTTAGCCTCTACAGAATTTTTCTTATACGGAAAAAAGAAACCATCTACACTTGACCAAGGACCATATATCTGTACATAAGCCAAACGTACCCCCGATGCAGTTAAACAAGGTTCCAAACATATAGTAAACCAATTGGGTATTTTCAATGCCAGATTACCTGTTTCTGTCAATGCCGCAACTTTCCTATTTTGCTGAGCAAATGAAGATAATAATCGTAATTGATGAACAGTTTCTGATATATTACTTTCATTGATTCCATAATTATCCATACCCACAATATCTACATAACCATTGCCTGGATAACGATTCATAAATTTATCTTTAACATCCATACTATTCCAATTAGAATCGGGAGTATAGGCAATCATTACATTATTACATTCACTAGTAATGCGACCTACTGTATAACGAAATAATTCTTTATATTCTTGATTACTGCAATGTTGATCACCCCACCAAAACCAACTTCCAGATGCTTCATGAAACAATCTAACCACAACTGGTATGCTATTACCATCTAAATCCTTTAACTGCTTCAGCATTTGGATAAACTCCTCCAATTGTTCATCAAATTTTTCTTTTACAGTTAGTTCAGAATTCAATTTTATCTTACCATCTAAAATTTCAGCAACGACATTTGGATGTTGGGAAGATATATATCTAAAATCTGCTGCATAATCATTATTTTTTTCCTCATACCACCACGGATTAGCCATATGACAACTTAAAGTTATTAATCCTCCAATAAGATTATGATATTGGATTAAATAATTAACTAGACATTTTTTTTGCTCTTTTTTTTCATCATCTGAAGTTCTATTAATAGCATACGATTGAAAATCAGTTTCTGTCATACTTGGATATGAACCAGTAATATATTTAAATCCACTTTCATACTCCTTGCTATTACGTGAAGCATTTGATGAATAAAACTTCGTTCTAGAAAAATAATTACCAACATCATCTAATCTTGTCCGTCCATCATCATGCACCCCAATATAAAAATGATTTGTTTGAAAATTCATAACCAACTGTTTCCATACAGTACATGTACTCATATTCCATTTTTCAGAGTGTAGTGATTGTGAATACATAAAAATAGGACACAGACTAATACAAATAAAAATATATTTTCTCATAAAATATAATATTACAATTTTGCTTGATATGATTTCAAAAACCAAAGAAAATTTCTTAAAAACTTAACACCCATATTAAAATGTAAAATAGAAAAATATACAATAGCTTTATAATGTATAGGTAAGGTTGGGTGTTGCACTACATATTTTAAATTCACATTAGGTATCAATTGAGCATAAACGTCTGAGCCATAATACAAAATTTTAGCCTTTGTACTAACCTTAATAAAACATACAGCATCGGTTATATACCTATCTATTATTCTATTCTGATAAATAAATAAATTTATATCCTTTATTAATTCTACTAGTCCCTGTTGCGATTGTATACTAAGTTTAGCGGTTGTATATGAATTTTCATTTTCCTTAAAATAATTATACAATGCTACATCTACATACGTAATAGACTTAGCATAGAACAATAACTTATATATTACATACAAATCTTCGCAATAATTCACGCCTTCTTTACATGCTATTCCATACTCTGTATATAAACTTCGCCTAATAAGCTTATTGCACAAACTACCATGCATTCTGCCCGTTAATACATACTCCATACACTTTTTCGAAGATTGTATATGAGGAGTAAAAGTTCTTTCTATTTTATCAGCATAAACTTCATTCCAATCACAAATTGCAATATCAGCTTGGTGCTCTATTACTGAATCATAAAGCAACTCATACATATCTTTCTCAGGCCAATCATCACTATCACAAAAAATAATAAAAGAACCCGTAGCTGCATCTCTCCCACTATTTCTCGCAGCAGCTATCCCTCTATTATGCTCATGGTTGATTATTATAACATCCTTACTACGATTTGGATATTCCTGTATAACAGACTGAAGAATTTGCATACTGCGATCTGGAGTACAATCATTTACAAAAATGTATTCAATAGCATCCAAAGTTTGTTTAAACAACGCACGTGCACATCGTGCAATATATTTCTCCACATTATAAATGGGAATAACTACACTTACTTTATACATAAACTTATATTGCCTTATTTAATTTCCTTAGTTCCTTAAAAAAATACAGAGCACATAAAGATAAATAAGTTAATTTATTCTTTTGTAGAATATAAATAATTGCATTATAAAACGGTAAATCGAAACATTTATATACCCCTATTTCTTTCCATTCTTTTATACTATTAATCCGTTTTAAAAAAGCTATTTTATCAGAGATATTAGTATTTATTTCACATTCTAAATACGAGAACTCTCTTAAATACCCTATTAAAAAACGATTAGTACGTTCCCTAGTAATCCAGGTATCCCCCATTAAATTATTTAATAAATGATACAAATTAATAGTAGCTTCAACTTTTGACCACTTAACTTGCTTAGTTAACGAATTAACATTATTGACTGTATAAGTATAAAGGACATCTGGTATAAAAACTATCTTCTTACACTCTTTAAAATACAAAAGTAAAAAAGGTAAATCTTCGGAAGCATATTCACGTTCTGAAACAAATCTAATGTTTTTATTCTGAATAATTTCGTTGATATAAATCGCTTTCCAAGAACAAAAAGATATTAACCTTTCTTTTTTTACACCTGGCGGTGAGGCTATAGCGCCAAGACATAAATCCATTATATCATTGCCCTCAAAACATCTTTCTTTATCAAATTCAATTATATCAATAAATTTATTATGTCCTAAATTATTTCTATTATTACAAAATACTAGTTCCGAATGACTCGTTTCTATTTTATTATACAATATCTCATACATATTTGAATCTACGTAGTCATCACTATCCAAAAAAGCAATATACTTTCCTGTAGCAATTTCTATACCTGAATTACGAGCCATTCCTAACCCTGCATTTTTCTTATGTATAACCTTAATACGAGAATCTCTTTGAGCATACTCATCACATATTTGAGGACAATTATCTGGCGAACCATCATCTACCAAAATAATTTCTATTTCCTTGAGCGTTTGATTGAGTAATGACTCGAGACACATTACAAGATAAGGCTCAACGTTATAAATAGGTACTACGACACTTACTTTAGGTTGTTTCATTTTTACTCTAATTTAAATACTCCATATAAATATACTATCGGGATTTAAGAATGTAAATCTTCCCCAATACAAAATCATATATAAGCTTATTAATCCTAAACTCCAACAAACATATTTCATCTTTCTTTTAGATAATCTATTATCCTTTATTAACGGGAACAATACATATATAGCATATCCCAATGAAATAGGATAAAATATAGTCATTGGCATTGTAAATCTCCGAATTAATTCAAAATTAAAGAACATTCGTAATAATATATAACCTACAACTGTAACATTATACAAACAAGTAATCTCTTTATTATATTTAATTTTCAAAGCAAGATAACCTATATAAAAAAATGATATAATGTATAGTGTTTCTAAAAATAAAGCAACTGCTCCTTGAGTATACCCTTTTTGCTGAGCATCTTTTGAAAACCATACATCAGTATTATCTACATAACCTTGAAATTTAGTATTATCAAAAGATAATATTTGTACAAAATCACCAATAAATCCAATATCTCCTATATTATATATATAAGTAATAAACAGATAAAAGATTATTGGATATAATGGCCTAACAAGTACATTTATATATTTATAAAACAACACCAGAACCCCTATTAACATCACAGTAGCTGTATGTATATTAATAGCAACCAAAGAACAAATTGCAAATAATATATATTTCTTCTTATATAAATAAGGAAGAGAAAACATTACTACTCCAATAGCAATACCTTGTCTAATAATACCTGTGGCAAAACCTAAAAAAGCAAAAGTGATAAACCAATACATATATTTAGATTCTTTACCATAGTAATGAAGCAAATGGAAAGCACCAATAAAATAAATTAATGAATATACAATATAAGCGCCAACATAATTAAGACCTAAATAATTCAAAAAACAATTGAGCGCGTAAAAAATAGGCTGTGATTTTTGTTCTATGATAATATCTATGGTATTCAAGTGTTCATATTGATATTTATACCACAAGTAATCGGCTCCCCAATATCGACATCCTGTAATAACAGAGACCAACAATATAGGACAAATTGCTGTTATCCAATAATTAACATTCAACTTATGGGAATTAAAATTACTCCATAATGAAATAAATATAAAAATAAACAAATAAAGTAATATATGATCTAAACTAGACATAAATTAATTTTGTTTGAAAGCGTAATTAAGAAAATCTTGCAATTCATTAAATTGTTTTTTATGATTAAATTTCCATTGTGCAAACTGCTTCTCATTAAAAACATGGTGGTAAGGATAAGGATAATCTTTATAATTACTTCCATCTACAAATAGAACATAATCATCATAGAAATCCTCTATTTGGGGTTCTCGCCCTGTTGCTTTAATACATTGAGCAAAATCAACACATTCTTTAAGATATTCCGTTTTCCGTTTCTCAAAATACTCATCAATTGTACAAATAACTTTGGCTGGTGCACCAACTGCTACTGAATTGGCAGGAATAGACTTAGTCACAATCGATCCATAACCAATAATGACGTTATCCCCAATACTTACACCCTTCAAAATAGTCACATTTTCTCCCAACCATACATTGTTACCTATAATAACCTTACCATGTGATGGGATAAACTCATTATACTTATTTACAAAACAAAATGAAGCCCAATCATGTGTAAGAATAGTAGTCCCTTTATGCAAGAATACATTACTTCCTATTTTCAGCAATTCTGGTCGAGAATAATCAATTTGTATATCTTTAGAATTAAAAACAATAGTACCTTCTCCTACTTGTACTCCTTTTTTACGCAAAAAAGAAATATATCTCTCCCCAGAACTTCTGTAATAGATTTTTCTTATTTTATTACAAATCTTATTAATAATATTCATATTCAATTTAAAAACAAGCTATGGATGAATAAATGCAGTTATAATTCTCACATAAATATTATGCAATCTTTTTTTCTATTTTTCTAAAAATATTTTCTTCTTTATTCACCCAACTTGTTTGATAATGATGAATAGAACGAGTATTATTCGTTATAATTAACTCACCCGTATAAAAGTTTAAAGGGCAAAAATATTCAGGAGGATATACATATATATCCTTAACATAAACAATGCCATTCACATCCTTAGTATATTTTTCACTATTGATCAAATCACTAATAATACCGACAACAGTTTCTGTACTTTTGCCTTTCCAATTAACAAAATGCTTCGTTTTATATGCAGCAAGAACTTGAGCGTAAAACGGATGCTGTACTGGCGCTGCCCTACCTAATCCTGTAGCAGGATTCAACTTAGAATAGTCAAGAGAATATTCTTCACAACCCATAAAAGCACCTTTAGATAAAATATCATCAATCGGTTTTATCAATTCTACATCAACATCAAAATATATTCCTCCATAATGATATAAAATCCAAAAGCATGCATAATCACTTACAAACGCAAATTTGTTTAACCGATATGCTTCTGCTGTATATCTAATAAGATTTACATTAAAATTATCTTCATTCCATTCTCTTATTTCATAATCAGGCAAATACTGTCTCCAAGATTCTATGCACTTTTTTGCTTTTTTAGGTAATGGACTTCTGCCAAACCAACAATAATGTATAATTTTAGGTATCATAATACTATTTTTTATATCTTCCTTTTAATTAATTGTTTAACAAATATTCTTTCACTTTTACAAGTTCCACATAAATAAACAATAAAAGCCATAATTGGCATAAACAAAACAGTTAAAAATAACCTAGTATATCCATCGCTTTCAAAACAAATATATAATGGAACAGGAATAAAAAACAGCGTTACCAATATGACGGGTAAAAGTACTTCGCTTAAATAGCTACAAATAGAAAACCGCAAATAATATTTAACAAACAATAGGCGTACGCCTAATGTAACAACAGTGATAATTATTTGTATCACCAACACTGAATACGGGCTATATCCCCATACTAAAAACATATAGCTGATAGGCAGATTGAGTAATAAACAAATACTGGTTATAATTTGAAATCTTTGAATCTTTCCACCAGCCTGCATTACTACCCAAAGTGGTCCTGTCAATGAATCAATAAGACAAAAAACAAGTGTAAGAACAGCAAAGGTTGCTGTATATTCAGGCGTTTTTTTTAGCCAAATTTTTAAAATTAAGTCTATATTAAAGATAATAGGAAATGTCAAGAGCAACATAAGAAAATAAGAGTATTTAGAAATACGGTGTACTAAAATTGTAAAATAATGATACTCTCCAGTCACATACGATTTCACGATCTGTGGATTAGTAGCTAATTGTAGATTACCAACAAAAGAAAAAATAGACTGGATATATTTTTCATCTCCTTTTCCGATAGCTACGCTCAAATACCGCTGCGTATCGATAACCATAGCATTACTTAAAAAAGAAAATAATACGACTACACCAGTCACCAAATTATAAATACCAAAATCTTCTACTCCTAATTCATTCAGAATAACTCTACTGGTATATAAAGAAACCACCATGATAAGAATCATTCTAAAATAGAGCAACAATGTATTTTTAGCTATTCGTTTACTATTTGACTCTTGATTAGACATACTCTAAATTTATTAATAACAAAATTATTAAAAACAACTAATCAGCGAAACAGTACAACCCATTCTATTGCCTATGACAATAATCACTAATAGTTCTTCTTTTATTTCTTTATTATAAAATGATATTATTCTAAAATCAAGTTCTGCAAATAGCAAACTAAATCGGCACAACAATGCTTGTAGTCTATACAAAAAATATAAATCTGCAATCTTAAACTTGTAATCTACAAAAAACAAAAGACTCCAGAAAAATAAATCCTAGAGTCTTTATAACTGTGCCTTGTACACCCTCAGGGATTCGAACCCTGGACCCACTGATTAAGAGTCAGTTGCTCTACCAACTGAGCTAAGAGTGCGTTTATTTGCTTATGTAGTGGATACGAGAATCGAACTCGTATTGCATGCGTGAGAGGCATGTGTCCTAACCGTTAGACGAATCCACCAAGTTTTTTAGAAAAGCATCGGCTCTTTCAGACCGATGCTTTCAGTTCCTTGCGGAAGCTGGGGGATTCGAACCCCCGGTACGGTTACCCGTACGTCAGTTTAGCAAACTGGTGGTTTCAGCCACTCACCCAAACTTCCTTAGTAACCAACATTTGTTCTCAAATGCGGTGCAAATGTATGGCAAACTTTTGGACTATGCAAATCTTTCCCGCATATTTTTTTCAGTATTTTTGCAGGGAAATAGATAACACGCTAACACTCAAAACACAATACCCTGTTTAATTTTCTTCAAAAAGTATTTTCTCAGGCTCCTTTTAGAGTATCCTCGTTCAGTTTCCCTATCTTTACCGGTGCACACCCCGTTTACTTCCCATAAAGAAAACCGGCCTTTCCTCCCTAAGCATTATCTTATAAAACTCTTGCTCGCCCATTTCATGCTGTACCAACGGCGCACAAAAATAGCCCCGCGGATATTCTCGTCCAGCAAAAACGCTACCCACATGCCGCAAATGCCCCAACCCAACGGAATGCCGAACAGATAGCCAAGCCCTACGGCTACACTCCACATCACCACCAACCCTACATAGAACGGATAATTCACATCGCCCGCCGCACGCAGCGCATTCGTCGCGAAGATATTGACAGGACGTCCTATCTCCAGCACAATATCAATAACCAGAATGGTAACCCCCATCTTTATAATCTCGGCATTAGACGTCAGCCAGCCGAAAATAACATGCCCGAAAAGAGCAAGAATACAAGACAGAATCACGGTTATCATCACAGACTTCTTCATTACATATTTCCCCATCAGAAAAGCCGCCCGCGGTTTCTTCTCCCCTATCAGATGCCCGATGCATATCGCCCCGCCCTGTGCCATGGAAATGCTGAACAGATAAGCAAACATGATGATATTGACACAATAAGTACGCGTGGCAAGCGCTTCCACTCCCAACATATTGATAAAATAAGTAATCACCACCTGCGACGAACTGTAAGAAAGCTGCTCGCCGGCAGAAGGCAACCCCACCTTCATCAGATTCTTCAACTCCACCCAAGGGAACGGACGGAAGTAAGCCAGCGGGAAACGGTGGATATGCTTGCGAAACAAGATTACAAACAGGATCACCATGGACACCCCTCTACTGAAAGCCGTAGAGATGGCCGCCCCTTCCACTCCCAATTCTGGAAAGCCGAAACGTCCGAAAATCAAGGAATAGTTACCTATTATATTCAGCACATTCACCACCACCGTCACCAGCATCGGATACACCGCCTTGTTGGCGCTGCGCAACGAAGCGGAAAGAGTAAGCGACAATGCCTGAAAAAAGGCGAACGCCCCTACAATACGCATATAATCCATGCCGTCCTGCATCAGTTCGGGCCCCAGCCCCATCAGTTGCAGGATAGGCTCCGCACACCCGAACAGCAGCATGCTGATACCTACACCCACCACGAAGTTCACCAGAATGGATACCCCCACCACCTGCACCACCTGTTTATGCAGCCGTGCGCCGAGATACTGCGAACACAGCACGGAAGTACCGAGATTAATCACCTCAAACACCAGGAAAGTCAGCATGATAATCTGATTGACCACCCCTACGGCAGCCACACTGTTGTCCGAATGGCGGCTCAGCATAACGGTATCCACCGCGCCAAGCATCATAATTAATAATGTCTCTATGAAAATGGGAGCCGCCAGTCTGGCAAGCCGTTTCTTCAGATTCTCCTGCTGTATCATTGTTGTAGAAGCGCTATGATAAAAATCGCGCAAAGATACGGAAAGGAAAGGGAGAACAACTTGACACATATCAAATATTTTTTGCTACCTTTGCCACGCTAAATGACACCCAAACCTGCATAACCGTTATGGACACATTACTCAAAGAAACAGTGAATGCAACCGTCAACTCCCGCTATCCCGGCATGGCGCCCGAAGGCAGACGGCAATTGGAAGAAATCCTGGTCCGCAAAGAAGTGGAAAAAGGCGAACTTCTACTGAAAGAGGGACAGGTAAGCCATAATATCGTACTCGTCGGCAAAGGCATGCTACGCCAGTTCTATTACAAAAACGGGAAAGACGTCACCGAACATTTCTCCTATGAAGGATGCATCGTCATCTGCATTGAAAGCACGCTGAAGAAAGAGCCCACCCACCTCATGATTGAAGCACTCGAAGACAGCGTGGTCTACCTGCTGCCTTATGACAAGCTGATGCTTCTTACCGAAATATCGTGGGAAATCAATATGTTCTATCGCAAGATACTCGAATATTCCCTTATTGTTTCACAAATCAAAGCCGATTCCTGGCGGTTCGAGACAGCACGCGAACGCTACAGCCAGCTGATGGAGCAGCAGCCGGAAGTCATCAAGCGCGCCCCTCTGTCGCACATCGCCTCCTACCTGCTGATGACTCCCGAAACCTTAAGCCGGGTACGTTCGGGCATACTCTGATTTTTACGGGAATGCCCGGACCGGTCATAATCTGAATCCATATAGAAATTTACCCTTTCTATATACGGAGTCCTTTTAAATTTTCTTCAAGAAGAACTTCCCAAAGAAGCTGAACAAAATTTAAACAGGCTCTTAAACCCGTCTTATCTCAAATCTTTTTTTGAGGTAGCTTGTTATCAAGCTCATTATCCAACTTAAAATTCAGATTATGACTACCATATACACTTTTGCGCAAAGCGCAATCGAAGAAGCCAGAAGCGCCGGCCGCTACGGCACAGCCAACCTGTACTCCGGCGCCATCAACAGTTTCCGGAATTTCACCGGCGACATCCCCCTTACCTTCAAGGAAGTGACGGCAGGGATGATAAAACGATACGAAGAAAGCCTGTTGCAGAAAGGCCGGAGCCACAATACCATCTCCGCCTATATGCGCATGCTACGCTCCATATTCAACCAGGCATACCAGCAAGGCATTCCCGATACGATACCTGCCGACGAACTGTTCCGCTTCGTATTCACCGGCTACGAGCCTACCGCCAAACGCGCCATCTCCCCCGCCCTTATACGGCGTCTCTCGCAACTGAACCTGGAACACTCCCCCAACCTGCGCTTCAGCCGCGATTTATTCCTACTCAGCTTCTACCTGAGAGGCATTCCGTTTGTCGACCTGGTCCATCTCCGCAAGACGGACATGAAGCACAACACCATTTACTACTACCGCCGCAAGACCCGCCAGCAGCTATCGGTCTACCTCGAACCGTACGCCGCCGAGATTCTGCGACGCTATGCCGACAAGCACTCCCCCTCTCCTTACCTTCTGCCCATACTCTCATCGGTCGGTCCGGAAGGCTACCGGCAGTACAAAAGCGCCCTGCGTCTTTACAACCAGCACCTGCACCGGCTATCCAAGATGCTGCGCCTGAGTGTGCCGCTCACCTCCTACGTGGCACGCCACAGTTGGGCCACCACCGCCAAAGAAGAAGGAGTAGCCATTGCCATGATAAGCGAAGGTCTGGGGCACAGTTCCGAAAAGGTGACACACGTATACCTCGCATCTTTTAACAATAATGCAATGAGTAAAGCCAACCGGAAGGTTATTTCCACCATTCATGCCAAAAAGAAAAAGGGAAAAAGAGGGAAATAGAATAAAAATAACATGTAAATTAATATTACCTGCTATATAAAATTGTTTCATAGATAGTTCATTCTCTTACTTACAAGGTAAGAGAATGAATAAAATACTATAAAAAAGCTTTTATAATAACATGAAAAGCGCTTTTCCTATTGTATTCCTTATGCTTCCATAAAGGCGTAGAAGCGAAATGTCATTTTTGAAACTTTGTTAAACAAAACAAACCTTTCTAATCAAACATGTAAATATTTAATACTTTAAAAATATGTTTTATGCCTTTTTATGAGTAGTTATGATAGGTATTTGAGTTTAAAAAATAAATATTTTTTTGCTTGTAATGATAATATTTTTCATACCTTTGCAATCGGAATAATGGTTCTCTTACCTTGTAAGTAAGGGAATAGGTCATCTCTTACCTTGTAAGTAAGAGAGCCCATAATTAATCATAACAAATAAAACAGGAAAATCAATTATTTTATTTACAAAAATTCAATGATTGACAAGACATTACGAAGATTATGAAACAAATTTTGCGTTTCAACAAAATTATCAAGAGTATCATCATCACAGGTGATTTATGCATTCTCAATGCACTCTTTATAACCTTGTACTATGTATTGGACACAGATACCCAGCGTATCCTTCTCTCCGATTCACTGCCGCAATTGTTGGTATTGTTGAATTTGGTCTATCTCTTATGTAACTATTCCAAAGGAGTCGTGCTTCACCGCCGCATCGTACGTGCCGACCATATCGTAATGCGTGCCGTACGCAATACATTCTGCCATGCGGTAGTATTCATCAGCCTTATCACGCTGGTGCATTTCGGCAGCTTATCCACACGCTTCCTCATTATATTCTATACGACATTCCTTGTACTGCTTGTATTATACAGACTTATATTCAGGCATTTCGTCAAGATATACCGCCGCAAGGGAGGCAACCGGCGTACTGTCGCGCTCGTGGGCGACGGTTCCAATATGGTCGAACTCTACGAAGAGATGACCGCCGACCCTACTTCCGGCTTCAAGGTAGTAGGCTATTTTGCCGAGCATCCTTCCGACAATTATCCGAAAGAATGCTGCTATCTGGGCACTCCCCAAGAAGTAATCCCTTATCTTAAGAAAAGTAAGGCCGAACAGCTGTACTGCGGTCTTACGTCCTCGCATAGCAAGGAGATTCTGCCTATCATCAGCTACTGCGAAAACAACCTGATTCATTTTTACAGCGTGCCCAATGTACGCAACTACCTGAAACGGCGCATGCACCTTGAACTGATAGGAAACGTACCTGTACTGGACATTCGTCAGGAACCGTTGGCGCAACCCGAAAACCGGTTGGCAAAACGCCTGTTCGACATTGTATTCTCATTACTGTTCCTATGCACAATCTTCCCTATCATCTTCATTATAATAGGACTGGCTATCAAGATAACCTCGCCCGGACCTATCTTCTTCAAGCAGAAGCGCAGCGGCGAGGAAAACAAGGAATTCTGGTGCTATAAGTTCCGCTCCATGCGTGTCAACAAGGACAGCGATAAGGTGCAGGCTACTTTAAACGACCCGCGCAAAACCCGTCTGGGCAATTTCATGCGCAAAACAAGCATCGACGAACTACCGCAGTTCATCAACGTTCTGTTAGGCGACATGTCCGTAGTAGGTCCCCGCCCTCACATGCTGAAACATACCGAAGAATACTCCAAGCTGATTGATAAGTATATGGTACGCCACCTTGTCAAACCCGGCATCACCGGTTGGGCGCAAGTCACCGGCTTCCGCGGAGAGACCAAGGAACTCTGGCAGATGGAAGGACGCGTGGAGCGCGACATCTGGTATCTGGAACACTGGACATTCATGCTCGACCTGTACATTATCTACAAAACCGTGAAGAATGCGGTAAAAGGAGAAAAAGAAGCCTACTAAAACGAGTTGAAAGCTGAGAGTTAAAAATCAAAACACATGAGAAAAAGAAAAAGTCTGATTATTTTATTGTTGTTGCCGCTATTGTTGGCAGGATGTCAAAGTTATAAAAAAGTTCCTTATCTTCAGGATGCACTGCAAGAAGTTGCTGCCGGAGATACCGGCACGGCTGATATGCCGTTGTATGATGCACGCATCATGCCGAAAGACCTGCTTACTATCGTAGTGAGTTGCCCCGAAGAACCGGAATTGGCGATACCGTTCAATTTAACGGTGACGAGTCCGTTAAGCAAAGAGAACAACTACCTGACAAACCAGCCTGTACTGCAACAGTATCTGGTAGACAATAAAGGTAACATAGACTTCCCTATCATCGGCAATATCCACATAGGCGGTCTGACAAAAAGCGAAGCGGAACAACTGATAAAAGACAAACTCCAACCTCAATTCCGTGAAATGCCCATTGTTACCGTACGCATGGTCAACTACAAAATCTCCGTTATCGGTGAAGTTGCCCATCCCGGCACATTTACCATTTCCAATGAAAAGGTAAACATTTTCGAGGCACTTGCCATGGCAGGAGATATGACCGTATATGGTATCCGCGACAAAGTAAAACTGATTCGGGAAGACAATCAGGGAAAGCGCGAAATCATTACCTTAAACCTGAATGACAGTGATATCATCAATTCGCCCTATTACTATTTGCAGCAGAATGACATACTTTATGTTACTCCTAATAAAACGGTTTCCAAGAACTCCGGCATCAGTAATAGCACCACCATATGGATCAGCGTAGTAGGAACGCTCGTTTCATTGGCAAGTTTAATTACTACAATCATCAAATAACAACAACCGGAAAGCATCATCATTATAGTTTATTCAAGATTTTATGAAAGAAGAACTTTACGACGACATATTCGAAGACAAAGAGGAACAGATAGATTTCAAAGCCAGCCTTTTCAAGTACATCATCCGCTGGCCCTGGTTCGTCGCATCCGTCATTGTCTGTATGGCATGTGCATGGATTTACCTGAAACAAAGCACCCCTGCTTACAACATCAATGCATCTATCATTATCAAGGATGAGAAGAAAGGCGGTATGTTAGGAAACGAATTTTCAGGACTTGAAGACCTCGGGCTACTCAATCCGTCAAAAAACATCGACAACGAAATAGAAATACTGCAAAGCAAGTCCTTGATAAAGGATGTGGTTAATGAACTGGGACTCTATATCAATTACACGGCTTCCAAAGGTTTCAAAACCATAGACCTTTACGGCGCATCACCTATACTTATCCATTATTCTCCCAAAGATGCCGAACTGCTTGACGCACCCATGTTGCTCACTGTCGAATATCAGAAAAACAGACAGATAGAAGTTAACGTAACTACCGGCAAGGGAAGCGACGAGGAAAAGACTTTCAGTAAAAGTTTTACCGAATTACCGGCAGTATTGTCCGGTGAAAAAGGTACTATAACTTTTATGCCCAATTCACAAGTCCCCATTACAGAGGACGGAAAGCTCGAAATCATAATCCAACATCCGCTTGCTGTGGCAAAAAGCTACCGCAAGGCACTTGCTATTGAGCCTACCAGCAAAACTACTTCTGTAGCTACCATATCAATCAGTAATACGAATAAAAAACGTGGTGAGGACTTTATCAATAAATTGGTAGAAATGTACAATCGTGATGCCAATGATGACAAAAATGAAGTAGCTCAAAATACCGCCCGCTTTATCGATGAACGTATTGCCATTATCAATCAGGAATTGGGAACCACCGAGCTAGAATTGGAAAGCTTTAAGCGTGAATCCGGACTGACTGACCTTAATAGTGATGCACAACTTGCCATTACTGAAAAATCAGCATACGAAAAACTCTGTGTAGAAAATGGTACGCAATTAAATTTGATACAATATTTGTCAGATTATCTCAAAAAGCCGGAAAATGCCAATACTACTCTTCCGGTCAATGTGGGTTTAAATGATAAATCACTTACAGAGCAGATATCTCAATACAATGCACTGATTCTGGAACGCAACCGTCTGCGCCGCGCTTCTTCCGACTCCAACCCTGTAGTCCGCCGGCTCGACAGCAACATCGACGATATGCATGCCAGCCTTCTGACTACCATCAACAGCGTATACAAGGGATTGCTCATCACTAAAGCTGACCTAGACCGCCAGGCAGGCAAATATGCCGGTCAAATCAGCAATGCTCCTGCACAGGAACGCCGCTTTGTCAGCATCCAGCGTCAGCAGGAAATCAAGGCAGGGCTTTACCTGATGCTGTTGCAGAAACGCGAAGAAAACAATATCGCGCTTGCCGCCACCGCCAACAATGCTAAAATCATTGATGACGCATTGGCAGATGATGTACCCATATCGCCCAATAAAAAGATAATTTACCTGGCAGCCCTGGTACTCGGTTTCGGCATTCCGGTTGCCATCATCTATATACTGAGCCTGCTCAGTTACCGCATCGAAGGACATTCTGATGTCGAAAAACTTACGCGTGTTCCTGTTATCGGCGATGTTCCCTTGAACGACTCCAGCGAAAAGCATGCCATCGCCGTCCGCGAAAACGACAACGACATCATGGCGGAAACTTTCCGCAGCCTGCGCACCAACCTGCTGTTCATATTGGGCGATCCGGACAAGAAAGTTGTCCTCGTCACCTCTACCATGAGCGGTGAAGGAAAGACATTCATTGCATCCAATCTGGCTGTCAGCCTGGCATTATTGGGCAAGAAGGTCATCATCGTGGGGCTCGACATCCGCAAGCCGGGATTGAACAAGGTCTTCCGCATACACCACAAGGAAAAGGGAATCACCGGTTTCCTCTCCGCTCCCCAAAGTACCGATTTGCGTTCCATGATACTGCCTTCCGAAGTATCGGACAATCTTCATGTACTACCCGGCGGAGCCATCCCGCCCAACCCCACGGAGCTGTTGGCACGCAAATCCCTGGACGATGCCATCGAACTGTTGAAAAAAGACTACGACTATATCGTACTCGACACCGCCCCTATCGGCATGGTCACCGACACGCAGCTCATAGCCCGCGTGGCAGATGCCAGCATCTACGTATGCCGTGCCGACTATACGCATAAGAACGACTACCAGCTCATCAACGAGCTGTACGCCAATAAGCGTTTGCCCGGTCTGTGCACCGTTATCAACGGTCTGGACATGAAAAAGAAGAAGTACGGCTACTATTACGGCTACGGCAAGTACGGCAGGTACTACGGCTATGGCAAGAAATACGGCTATGGCTACGGGTACGGTTATGGCGATACTTCCGATTCGAAATAAGATATTCACCCCATAAGCCTGGGGAACTTCTACATGCAATGCTGTCCTTGTTTCCGGGCTTATTTTTTGTTTGTTTGCTTGTATGCTGTGGCAGCAGAGCGCTGCTGCCCGGCATACTTTTTAACCCAACCGAACGTAAAAAACAATGCAGAATACGAATCACATAGAAACAAAAACCAATACAGCACCCCGCCAATGGCTGGTGGCCTATGTACAGTCGTGCCTTGAGAAAAAGACTGCACAACGGCTTGCCGCTATGGGCATCGAGTGCTACCTGCCCGTCCAGAGCGAGATCCGCCAGTGGAGCGACCGCCGCAAACGGGTAGACCGTCTTGTGATTCCCATGATGATATTCGTGCATGTCACTCCGCAGGAACGGCCGCTCCCCCTGAGCCTGCAGGCGGTCAGCCGCTATATGGTACTGCGCGGCGAAAGCACTCCCGCCGTCATCCCCGACGAACAGATGGACCGGTTCCGCTTCATGCTCGACTACAGTCCCGAAGCGGTGGAAATGTGCAGCGCCCCGCTGGCTCCCGGCGATGCTGTGAAAGTAATAAAAGGGCCGCTTGCCGGACTCGAAGGAGAGCTTATCACCGTGAACGGGAAAAATAAAGTTGCTGTGCGGCTGGATATGTTGGGGTGCGCGCATGTGGATGTGCCTATAGGATTTGTTGAGAAAAGGGGGGAAGGAATGGAAGGACAAAAGAACAAAAAGACAAAAGAGATACAGAAGACAAAAGAAATACAAAAGACGAAAGAGACACTGAAGGCAAAAGGGATACAGAAGAGGAGGCAACAAGAAGAAAAGGCTGTACGATGATTTTACATATCACCCTACAGCCTTTTCAGCATCCCGTTATCAGAATTCCTTCCCTACATCAAAGCAGGGACATTGCTTGGTCCACTCCATGGGTTCCACTTCTCCGTTTCCGTTCAGGTCGGGACTGAGGTCCCTGTGCCCCACTACACACGTACCGGGATAATCCTGTAACAACTTTCCTACCAGCACACTCAGCGAATGTCGCTGCCACTCTGTCCTCGTATCTTTCGGATTTCCGTAACGGTCCAGCCCACCTTCATAACAGATGCCTATTGAATGAGCATTGTAGCCCCGCGCATGCGCCCCCACTTTGCTTACCGGACGGGTAGCCAGGACTCTTCCGTCACGCCGCACATAGAAATGATACCCCGTTCCGTCAAACCCTATAAGCCTGTGAGAAGCCTCCAGCGCCTGTTCGGTCAACGCATAGTTCTCGCGCGTGGAGCTACAATGGATTACTATCAGGTCAATCGCTCTCATCTCCTAAAATGTCATCGCATTCGCACCAAACACACCCAGCACAGCCGAAGCCACTGCAATTACCACTTTCAAAATCGTATCCCAAAAACCTTTACTTTTTCCCATACTTCTTTTTTTTCAATTTAAAAATTTAAAATTCATCATTCAAAATACCTTATCCTTATCCCAACGGATTCTCTTCCTCACCGCCGGCATTTCCGCCACCGTTGCCGCTACCGCCCGATGTCTTGTTGTCGTCGGACACCAGCTCGAAATTGATATTGTTGGGTGCGCCCTTCGTGGTGGCAACCGAATCGTTCACCAGTCTGAGCGTAGTGGCGACCTTGAAATTAATCCGCACCTTGTCAATATTCTTCACCGTACAATCCTTGGGATTTTCCGTAGCCACACAGTGAAACGAAGTGCGGAAGATACCGAAATCATCCAGACGGACACTGTTGCCGTCGGTCAGCTTCTCGCGCATGTTTCTCACAATTGCCTTGCCCACGTGCAGCACATCCTCTGCCGACATACCTCCCAAAGCCTCTATTTCTTCCGAGATGCGTTTCAAATCATACATCTTCGCGTCGCGCGGTTTTCTTTTCAGGATATAAACCAACGGAGACGTCTTGTCGCCAATCTTCTTGTAGCGCTGTGCGCGTACTACCAATGCTGTTGCCATAATTCTTAAGTTTTAATTGTTAATTGTAAATCATTCATCGCTCAATCCGAAGGGGCCCTTTCTTCTGACTGGCGATACAAAGATAGCACCTTCCCTACCCGCTTCCGCCCCTTTCCGCTCCTTCGCACATCATTGCACACCATAAAGCGTTTTTCTGCAACTTATGACACCTTACGACGCGATAAACTCTCCTTTTTTCTTTCGCAAACCACTAATATTCACTAACTTTACATCATAAAAACAAGTAATAAAGAATATGGAAAAATCCTCTTTCATCCCCCGCAGCTACAGCAAAAGCGAGCTGGCAATCTTATACAGTCCCAACATCACACCCAAAGCAGCCGTCCGCAAGCTCAACCGCTGGATAGCCTTCAAACCCGGACTCCTGGAACAGCTTGTCGCCACCGGCATGCTTCCCAATGCCAAGTGCTACACTCCAATTCAGGTACACGTCATCGTAGAAGCATTAGGAGAACCATAGCCCCGAAAAGCCAGGCATTTAAAAGCCGAATGCCCGGAGTTTGCATCTGAAACTCCGGGCATTCCAGCCTGAAACATGAGGCATTCCGGGAGCAAACACCCGGTCTTTCAGGAGCAAACTCACGGGGTTACCAGCCCCATCCACGGCAGCCTGTCCTTATCCAGGACCTTCCCCTGCATCTCGGTCATTATCTGTTCCTCCGACTCCCGCTCGTCATACCGCCCGCACGGCTGCCTCACAAACAGCACGCTTCCCGTCCGGCACAAATCCTGGTCGCGCACCTTCAACATATCCAGCCGGGTATAGCGCCTGTCCGGCTCCTCGATACGACTTATGGAAAAGATGAAATCGGCAAGGTTCGCCCAGTTGGCGCTGCCCGAAATGGTATACATGTCTATCTCCTCCAGCTCGTTCTTCCCGTTCAGCTTTTTCAGGCTGCGGGGATGCGCCACGATAATCACCCAGACACCGTTGTTACGCCCCCACGCCTGCATCTGCGTCAGCATGCCCTTAATGGCCTGCGTCTCCGTGTTGTAGCGTCCGGTTTCCATTTCCATGAAGAGGTACGGGTCGATGATGAGATACTTCAGCGGCATGGTACGTTTCACCCGCTCCGCGCGCTCTATGATGTTGGCGGGCGTGGGCGAAACCTCGTGCAGGTCCAGATGCACCATGTGTCTGTCCATGAAAGAGACGATGGGCTGCAACTGTTCGCGGGTATATGCCGCCGTGTTCACCTTGCCCAGCATCAGGCGGATAAGATTTGCCATGTGTTTGTTCTTGTCGGGAACCTCAAAAGAGAGGTAGCACACGTTACGTCCCGTCTTGGCCATGAGGCGGCAGGTCAGGTCGTTCAGAAAATCGGTCTTGCCACTGTTGGGCTTTCCGGTGGCAATTATCAGTCCGCCCTGGTCGGTTGGATGGAACACCCGGTCGGTAAGCGGACCATAACCCACATCGTAACCGTGGTCATAATTGCCATTCAGCACGTTCATAATCTCATCCGCACGTTCGCTCACGGTGATGATGTCCGACGTACGGTGCGGGCATGCCGAGCCGATAATCTCGCGCACCACATCGGCGCCGTACGCCACAAGCACGTCGGATATGTCCTTGCAGCCGCCGGGCAGGACGGTGAACAGGCATCGCGTACCGAAATAGTCGGCAAGATGCTTCACAAGCGTCCTTCCGGGCAGGTCGCTGTCGCCGCAAATCACCAGCTCCTGCACCCGGTCCAACCAGGGGCGGAAAGCCTCGAAACCTTTGGAAAGGTCGCTTGCCGCGCCGTTGGGCACGCTGATGACGTACGGATAGCCCGCCTCGCGCAACGTCAGCACATCCCTTTCCCCTTCGGTGACAATCAGGCGCGGAATATTCTCTTCGGCAATCAGCAGCGGGTTGATACAGTCGATATTGTAAGGCGGGCAAGGCGTGGTGGGCGAATCCTGGCTCCAGCATTTGGTATAGCCGGAAGCGGTGGCGTCGCACGAGCGGTACTTCACGTTGACGGGCTGCCCGTTGATATAGTTCACATAGGCGATGCACTGGTACATCATCCCCGCAGCATTCTTTTTATCCTTTCCGTCCTTGCTGTCCTTGCCTCCGAAGCAGCGGTGCACCAGGCAACCGATACGTGCGTCGATGGCTGTTTTCAACGAGATTCCCATATCGGCAAGATAACGGCGGGCGGCAAGCTGTCCGGTATCGGTGGTCTCCGGGTCATCGGTCAGCGGCTTGATTTTGGCGATTACCTCAGGCGACAGCCGTTTGTAGTCTTCGGGAAGCATCGATACCTCAAATGCGGCGTTCCCTCCGCCTGCCGATACCATACCGCCCGTCTCTCCTTTCCCGGCACTTCCTTTTGCCATCGGCGAAGCTCCCGCCGGATTCCCGGCATCCTGCCATCCCGTACTTCTGCGCTCTGTCCAGAAGTCCTTCAGCTTCCCGTGAAAGTCGCACCCCGCATAAAAGCAGCAATACAATCCCGTATCGCGCGAAATGGCAAGATGTTTTTTCCCGCACTTGGGACACTCTGCTATATAATTCTTCCCCGCTCTTCTACGCTCGGGAAAATCACTCAAATAATAAAACGGCTTCATCCTCCGAAATTTATAATTTATAACTCATAATTCAAAACTCACAACTCTCCCCATTCTCCGCTCAGCACGTTCCACTCCGCTTTCGCCCCCGGCCGGGGCGGCGCATCGTCCGGTATGTTCACCATCCCTTCCAGCGGGTCGTCGTAAAAGCGCAGGCCGCTTTCCTTATCCGTCCACTCAAACTCGCTGAGCGGATGGTTGTTGCGTTGTTCACCCCGCATGTCGGCAATGCACTGTACCCGTTTCCGCCTTCCGGCATCCGCGGCATCTTTCAGCATCCGCAGTCCGCCGGCGGATTTCAGCAGATTGTTCAACCAGCATAACCGCCCGACATAGGTGGATTTCATAAAGCGTTCCTGGCTTGCGAAGTAAGGTACCAGCAATTCATTCACCAGGTACACCACGTTGGCGCAGGCATCTTCGCGCGCCAGTCCCTCCTTCTGCTGGAAGCTGTCGATGAGCGGAGTTAAAATCCGCATCTTATCCACCCGATTTTTGTTGATGAGGTGAAAGAAATTACGTGCGGCTTCCAGGCTTTTTTCCGCAGAAGAAATCCTTCCGGAGGATGTATTATTCTTATTATCCTGTATAGTATATATATTATATATATCCCCCTGCGGTAATTTTACCGGTAAAGTTACCGGTAAAGTTTCCGCGGAATCATCCGTTTTTTCTTTCTCTTTCCAGAGGCAGGAATAAAACGAACTCATCCCGTACACATTGTCGCCGGGTACGATGCCGAACGCTCCGCTCAGCCTGACCGCTTCCACCAGATACCGCGCGTTCTTAAACTTCAGTGCTTTGCTGATATCATAGAAATTCTCCACGGGATAAACCGCATCCTCGTTCATGTAGGCGGTCATCCCCAACATCAGTTCCAACAGCTTTGCAATGGTGGAATCCGTAATTTTCCGACTTTTCCACTGCCCTATGGTCTTTTGCAGCTCCCGTACGGAAAGAGTAATTTTATGTGCTTTCATAGCATTTATATTTTAAATTGTTTTAAAAACTGTTGCAAAGGTATACCTTTGTACCCATATTACCTGTACCCACTATGTAGGTACAGGAATCAAACATTTCTATTTTATTAACTAAAACAAATTTATTATGAAATCGAACAGATTTATTTCCGATCATCCGGAATTCGGTGCGTTCCTCAAAAAAGAACTGGAACAGCTTGATATCCGAAGAGAAGCATTCCGTTCCACCTGTCACATGAAGCAAAACTATCTTGAGGACATAAAAAAGGGCTCCATAATTATGAGGTAGACAGCTACGAGATCATTCTGAGCGCATTTAAAGAGTTCACAACGCCTGAAAACGCACAACGTATCTATCGGGAAGGGGTAAAAACTTTATTTCCTAAACTGAAAGAGTAAAAATCATTACTTTCCGAAGAAGATACATTACCTCTTTTATATGCTTTTTTCTTCGGAAAGTTTTGTTTTTTTATGATTAATCTGTAATTTTGCAGGACATTTATCAATTATTGTTTTGGATTTCGTTTATCCTTTGAGCTTGGGATAAGCGAACGCGTAGCGTATTTAAAATTATTATTCAATTAAATTTAGAAAGTTGGGATTCTATTATCTCCATTTGATATAAAACAGCCTAAAAGAACAGCATATAAAAATCTCTACAGATAACTATAAAATATGCTATGTTAACCATATAAGACTTACGTTTTTCGCTCTCGCCTATCATATAAAAGATACTCACCATCTTTATATTATGACATTATCAACGTTTTATGACACATACTGCAGAAAATAATAAAAGGATAGCCCGAAATACTCTACTGCTATATTTTAGAATGTTGCTCACAATGACTGTTAGCCTTTACACCTCACGCATTGTCCTCAACATATTAGGAGTAGAAGATTTTGGCGTTTACAACGTAGTGGGTGGAGTAGTAGCCATGTTAGGATTTGTAACTGGTTCATTGAGTGCAGCGTCATCACGATATATTACTTACGCATTAGGAGAAGGGAATTTAAATAATTTAAAAAAAACATTTGCTAATATTCAAGCTATTCACCTCATATTTGCACTAATCTTAATTTTTCTCGCAGAAACAATAGGATTATGGTTCTTAAATAATTATATACAAATTCCTATTGGACGTGAAAATGCTGTTTTTTGGGTATTTCAATTTTCTATAATCACTACATCTCTAAGCTTAATTAGTGTACCCTACAATGCCAGTATCATCGCTCATGAAAAGATGAGTGCTTTTGCATATATTTCCATCTTAGATGTTACATTAAAACTACTTATAGTATTTCTTTTACAAGTCATTAATTTTGACAAATTAATCTTATATGCTGCTTTTCTTTGTAGCGTACAAGTAATTATTCAAATTACATACATTTTCTATTGTAAACAACACTTCCAAGAAACTTTAGTATACCCTAAAATTGATAAAAGTCAATTTAGAGAAATTGTAATTTTTGCAGGATGGACTATGAATGGTAATTTAGCACTTATGGGATTTACACAAGGGCTGAATATTTTATTAAATATTTTCTTTGGACCTGCCGTAAACGCAGCAAGAGGCATTGCTGTACAAGTAGAAAGTGTGGTTAGACATTTTTGTTCCAGTTTTCAAATGGCTTTAAATCCTCAACTAACTAAAAGTTTTGCACAAAAAGACATTCCACAAATGCATAAACTGCTAAATGCCAGTTCTAAATTTTCTTTTTTTCTTATCCTTTTTATTTCTCTTCCAGCTTGTTTAGAGGCTAAATTAGTATTACAATGGTGGTTAGGAATTGTACCTGAATATACAATAATTTTTTTAAGGCTTATATTATGCAGTTGCTTGTTAGGAGCATTATCCAATCCCATTATAATATCAGTGCACGCAACAGGTAACTTAAAAAGGTTTCAATTAATAGAAGGAAGTATGCTCCTATCAATCGTGCCTATAGCCTATATTGGCCTAAAATTTTTTGATTTTCCACCTGAATATGTATTTATTGTACATATTAGTATTGAAATAATAACTCAATATGCCCGCTTGCACATTGTATTGCCGATGATTGGAATGGAATTAAAATCTTATATAAAAGAAGTTGTTTATCCCATATTAAAAGTTTTTATTATAAGCCCTATAATTCCCATTATTGTCTACATGTATGTAGAAGTAAATACCATTACATTCTTCCTTATCTGTATTTTATGTGTTATATCCACTACTACTACAATATACTTTCTTGGATGTACAACTAATGAACAAACTTTTATAAAAAACAAGTTACAGCAGTTTTATCTAAAAATAAAATAATGAATCAATGCCCTAAAATATCAATTATTGTTCCTATATATAAAACAGAACAATATTTACAGCGTTGTATAGATAGTATCTTAGCTCAAACATTTACAAACTTTGAACTCTTATTGATTGAGGATGGAAGCCCCGATAATTCGGGAAAGATTTGTGATAAATACGCTTTAAAAGATTCAAGAATAAAAGTTTATCATAAAGAAAATGGGGGAGTAAGCTCTGCCAGAAATCTCGGACTAGATCATGCTACAGGAGAATGGATTACATTTTGTGACTCTGATGATTGGGTCAATAAAGATTGGTTAGAGTTATTTATTTTGAATAGTAATACAGACATGGTAATACAAAGTTATTATGTTTCCACCATCACTAATCCTGAAAAAATAAAACAACTTAAAAACAAAAATTATTCAAAGATAAATTTCAATAATTTATTTGACGATTTAATAGATATAAACAATTTAGGCTACCTTTGGTGTCGGTTATTTAAAAATAGAATTATCCAAGAATATAATATACGCTTTAACCCCCAATATAAAATATGCGAAGACCAAGAATTTATTTTTAAATATTTAAAATATACCCAACATATAGTTACATTAGAAAAAGGTGCTTATCATTATTTAGAGCCTGATTACGAAAAAAAATATAAAGGATTACAAGATTATCAGACAAATATTTTATTAGAAAAAAGTATTCTCAATAACACAATTGAAATACTAGGATACACCCCTAATAAACTATTACTTAATTCTATTCAAAGCTATCTTCATAATATAATAAAGCTATTCAGTTCCTGCAAAGATATACATATGTGCCAAAAACATAAACAATATATAAAAACTATCACATTACGTAGCAAATTGTTTACACATCTAGATTTAAAATATCAATTATTTCTCATATTCCCATTAAATATAATACATGCGATTTTAAAAAAAATGCAGTTTGTAAAATTCAACTTTTGTATATAAAAATGCTTAGAGATAAATTTTATCTCTAAAAGACAGTCAATACTACATAATGCTGAATGATTTAGATTATCTAATACTTAATATTTTATTATTACTATGTTTTGCTCATTACGGAAATAAAATATCAAAAGGAATTCCTCTATAAATTTGCAGTCCTGCCATGTATCTTACTATTTACTTTAATACAAGGATGCAGATACATGCGAGGAAATGACTACCAACATTATACAGAAGTATTCAATGGAGATATACCTGATACAACGGGCTTCCTCTTTATCGGTATCAACGATACTGCAAAGTTATTAGTTTTAATGCATACAGTGTATTCCTTATTTATTCTTTTGTATTTATTTTATGTGCTACATATTTTCTAAAAGAATACAAAACCTATGCCAAATGGACATTTCCATTATTTATTATGGCGTATATGCAATTCGAAGAATACATGATAAGGCAAGCATTCAGCTATTCTTTTTTCTTCTTATATATGAATTATTTATTCAAAATAAAACCGGAAAACATTAAACACATATAGATAAAAAACATATTTTCCTATGCATTTTTTGGGGAGTTATTTGCCCGAACATACATTCTGCAAATATTATAAACATATTAACGGTAACAGGATTATAGTTCTTTATGAATAAGCCTTTACGCTACAATATCACAATACCTATTTATCTGCTGTGCGTATATGTTCTTCCTAAAATATTTGATTTTTCTATTTTACAACCTATCTTGAACATTTTTTCACAACATAATGAATTAGCTTCCGCCTATGCAGAAAATTCATCAATATGGTTTTCATCTGAAGGAATGAATAATATATATACTAGGTATGGAATGGTTCTATTGTTTTATGAAAGAGCCTAGGCGTTTATTTAAACGATATTTTATAGATGACATACAAATCTTCTATTATTTTACGCAACAACTACTTGGAGTTTACAAAAATCCATTCAATAAAAGCATATGATATTTAATGACGATAAATAAAAAAATATAAAAGAAATACCTATTGCCACTACAGTTCATGGCATTTTTCTCTAAAAAATATTACTCAAAAGCCAAGATACCTCTACCTCTCTCACCCAAATTGCCGTAACCCGGTTAAAAGCCGGAGAAGCAGCAGAAGAGCACCTACACCCCACCATGGAAGAATTTTTCCTGTTTCAAAAAGGAGATGCAAGTATGACAGTTGGCAAGGAACATATAACGTGTAGCAGTGGAGACTTTATCAGCATACCTGCCAATACCCTGCATTCTTTAAAAGCAATTACGGATATTGAAATCATAACCATAGGTTGTGCTATTCATTGATATAAACATATATTATTAAAATTTACTATTAAAAAGAGATGGAAAATCATATTGTAATCATGGCAGGTGGCATCGGAAGCCGATTCTGGCCGATGAGTACATCTGAATATCCCAAACAGTTTATTGATGTAATGGGATGCGGCAAGTCACTGATACAACTTACCGTAGAGCGATTTGCACCGCTATGCCCAATGGAAAACTTTTGGGTAGTGACCAGCGAGAAATATACGGATATTGTAAAAGAACAGTTACCCGATTTGCCCGAATGCAACATCCTGGCAGAGCCGACTGCCCGCAATACAGCACCCTGCATTGCCTACGCCTGCTGGAAGATAAAGAAACAGCATCCGCAGGCAAATATCGTAGTAACTCCGTCGGATGCACTGGTGATAAACACCGGTGAGTTTCAACGGGTAATGCGCTGTGCACTCGATTTTACCGCCACAAACAATTCCATTGTAACGATAGGTATCAAACCCAGCCGTCCGGAAACCGGATACGGCTACATACAGGCGGCGGAACAGATTAACGGTACTGAGATATACAAGGTAGGCGCTTTCAAAGAAAAGCCGGATGTGGAGACTGCCAAAGAATACGTTGCTCACGGCAGCTACTTTTGGAATGCCGGCATTTTTGTGTGGAACGTGGATACCATAACCGATGCCATACGCAAGTTTACTCCGGACCTGGCTGCTATTATGGACGAAATGAGCCGGGATTTCTACACAGCACAAGAGACTGGCACTGTAGAAAGACTCTTCCCTACTTGTGAGAAAATATCCATAGACTACGCTGTAATGGAGAAAGCGGAAAGTATCTATACACTGCCTGCCGAATTCGGCTGGAGTGATTTGGGCAGCTGGGGTTCGCTAAGAACCCTGCTGCCGCAGGACGAACACGGAAATGCAGGTGTGGGGAATAACATCAGCCTGCACAACTGCCACAACTGTATTGTGCACACTGCCAGAGAGAAACAAGTGGTGGTGGAAGGACTGGACGGCTATATCATTGCCGAACGGAACGGTGCACTGCTGGTATGTAGCTTAAAAGAAGAACAAAATATCAAACGTTTTACCCTAAAACAAAATTAGTTATGAAAAGAAATTCAAAAATGTTTCTGTTTATAGTCATGCTACTATTAACAGGAAGCAGCTGTTTTTTAATGACCAGCTGCCAAAAAGATTATGACGGTCAATTGGAAATCATCCGTAACCAACTGAAAGCGGGAGAAAACAGTTACACCGAACTTAAGGAGCAGATAACCAGTCTTGAAGAAAGGGTTACCACTATCGAAAAGCAAATAGAGGATTTACAGAACGGAAACAATGGGGGCGGTTGCGATGTCGATTGCGAAGCTCAGTTGAAAGAACTGAGAGAAGCATTGGAAACCGCCAAAGCCGAACTGCAAAACAAGATTAATGACTTGAATGATAAAATAAAAGAACTGCAAGAGCAGATAGATAACCTAACCGGCAATCAGGGCATTACCGACGAGGAACTGGCTGAAAAGCTGACAGAACTGGAAAACAAATTCCAGGGACTGCTTAATGAAGTGGAACAAAAATTGAGTAGCAAAATCGATAAATTGCAAAGTCAGATTGATAAATTGCAGGAACAGATTGATAAATTGCAGGAACAGATCGATGAACTTGCCAATCGCATCAAAAAGATGGATATTATTCCAGACTTTAACAACCAAAGCGTTCTTCTGAAACAGGATGGCAGCAAGTATACCTTGAAAATCAATGTAAAAGTGATGCCTGCATCAGTAATAGATGAAATGATAGAACAAAAGGATGCCATTTCTATTGATAGTCGCAAAGTGACTCCCGTGACACGAAGTGCGGAAGCTGGTCCGGAGTTTACCGTAGAAAAAGTGGAAAAATATGATGAAGCAACATTGACTGTAACAGCTTCTGCCACAGAAGTGGAAGGATTGCCGAGTTCTGTTGCCAAAGATTTAGCATGTCAGGTTGCTGTTGTATTTAACAAAAACGCAGAAAACGGAAACTGCAGTCAGAGCGGATACTGCGGAGTTCGCTTCTCTCCCAACGGTGTTATGGACGGAAATAAAGATTATGACTTTTTCCAAGAGAATATTCCAGTAAATGTTGCTACCGGATTAGACTTAAGCGACTTTGACGATACGGATATCTATAAACGCAATATTCTTGCCGATATAGAGGACTTAGGAAATAATCTTGTGGAGATAATAGGCACACAACCTGTTTTGGAAGGTGAAGATGTAAAAGCCAGCCCGAAAGATGACGGAACAAAAAAACTGAATGTAATATACTCTTATATAATGGCGTATGATAAAAAAGGAACTGCGGTAAGCCACATGGACAGTCATATAGGAGTAACCACTGACGGAAAAATATTTATGAAACAACATCTGAATCCGGGTGTGAATGTTACTTCCATCGAAGGTTACAAAGTAGTAGTGCGACTGCAAGCCAGTGAAAACGGATATTTCTACGGAAAACCGGCATATGTCTGCATTGAACTATTAAAGAAATAACCGATCCAATCACTTAAAAAGTACAGTATTATGAAATTGTTACAGAATATAGCAGCCGCTTCATGCCTTATATTCTTATCCGGCATGAATGCTTCGGCTCAAGAAACAATAAAAGTGGATGATCCCTGGAAGGATTATCCCAGCAAAAAAGCTTTGTACAATGATTACTCACGGTGGAGCATAGGTATTAACGGCGGTGTTCCGTTTTTTGCAGGAGACTTCCGTTCCGTAACCAAAGGTAACGGTTATTGGGGCGGAATGGTAGGACTGCAAGGCGGATACCAGTTCAATCCGTTGTTCGGTATACGGCTGTCTGTGGACTATGCCGCCAACAAAGCCGGTTCGCGAGATTATGAAGACGACTTCATCCTCATGCCGAATGCAGAAACCTATTACAATGTAGATTTTCCGGAAGGAGCCAAATACTACAAAGAGCTGCGCAGTGACATCAGAATGTGGAACTTCGGACTGAATTTTGAAGTGAATATGTTTAACCTGTTCCGACGCAGCGATGGCAATCGCCGATGGGCATTACTGGTAGCTCCGGGTATATACATGCAGAAATTCTCAACCGAAGTGGAAGAAAAAGGCAGTGGAAACCGGTTTGCAGATAAGCTGAGCAACAAAGTCAATTTGGGATTGGGCGGAGATGTAGCATTGCGTTACCGCATCAACAAACATTTGGACGCCCAGTTGAAAGGCGGCATGATGTGGATTAACAACAACAAATTTGACGGCATCAAAACTATCTGCAACTGCAAGAGAAATACGATGTTTACCGCGCAAGTGGGTCTGGTATGGAAAATAGGCAATGGAAAGAGCGGAAAGAAAGACAACATCATGTACGCTCCGGGCTATCTGCCTATGTGGAAGCGCGCTACAAAGACCGTTACGAAAGTGGTGCACGATACTATCTACATCGAACAGAAAGTGCTTGAAAAATCTCCGGAAGTAGTGGTATGCAAAGGTTTCCCGAAAGACTTGCCCGCCGTATACTTTGAACGCGGAAAGTGGAAACTGGATACGGACAAGTATGCACGCGAACTCTTCACCATTGCCAAAACACTGAAAGAGAATCCGGAAATACAGATTGACATCTGCGGCTATGCCGACCATACGGGCGGAGAAGCCATAAACAAAAAAGTGACGCTGAAACGTGCCGAAGCCTTGAAGAAGTTCCTCGTGAAAGTGGGTATAGAACCCGAAAGACTGCATACGTATGGTCTGGGCAAGGATATGACCATTGAAAAGGAACTGCGCTACACCGAAAAGGCACGCCGCGGCGAAGTGAAAGAAAAAGAATAGTCCTAACCTACTTTATAGGTAATTAAAATAGTCTGTGTCAGCAAAGTTTTATTTTATTCTTTGCTGACACAGTTTTATTTACGCCATTATTCTACATCATTATGTAAATAAAAAGTTGTTTTTTATTATTTTAGTTAGTAACTTTGCCGCGCATTAGAACTTATCCATTTTACCTGTTCCACGTAATTTCCAATGTGACAGGCAATAGCGTAGCATGCTCTACAAAGAACAACACTTCATATAAACATATTATTCTTTTATTTTATACAATTGAAGTAATTAATAACTACTTTGAAATAATGAAACATTTTTTTAGTCTAAGACCTTGGATATTGGCAGCGGTAGTTCTTGCTTCGGCAGGGACTACCGTTGCCGCACAAGGCAAAATGGAGGCCTATCCGGCCAATGAGAAATGGTTTGTAAGCGGTTCGGTAGGAGCCGGAGTATACGTAGGCGATTATGACATGCATGCGAAATTCGGAAACCGCATTTCCATTACGGGCGATGTAAGCGGCGGTAAATGGATTACTCCCGTATTAGGCGCCAGATTGCAGATAAGCGGAATGCACGCTTCGGGCGAAGCCAAGAACGGAAGCAGCGAATCGTGGAATTTCATGATGTATCATGCCGACATCATGGTGGACGTGCTGAACTGGTGGTGCGGTGTGAACGAAGAACGTACATACAGCCTCATTCCGCTGGTGGGCGGCGGTGTGGCCAACGCCCCCGGACTGAATACCACCACAGGAGTGCTTACCGTAGGTGTGCTGAACCGCTTTAAGGTATCGGAACATCTGGACATCAATGTCGAGATAAAAGGTAATCTCGTAGGGGACAAGCTGGACGGATGCGCCAGCGGAAAAAAAGGGGAAGGTGCAGCCGCACTGACTGCCGGACTGACCTACAACTTCTGATATACAGAATATAGAACTAAACATTGACAACTGATGACAAATAGGACAAAGGTACTGTTTCTGTTGCTGGCGATGCTGGGCGCGATAAGCGTCCGAGCATACGCCCAACAGAAAACCTCCGAAAAGATTTCGCCCAAAGAACGGTGGGCGTTTGAAACCAATGCAATGGACTGGCTGTTGCTGTTGCCGAATGCCAAAGTGGAATTTGACCTTTCAAATTCTACCGACAACCGGTGGGTAGTGGGCATAGGCGCCAAATGGAACGGCAATGCCAAAATCAGTATGAACGAACGCATACAGATGAAAATCAACGATTACAGACTGGAAGTGAAAAGATATGCCAAACCTTCCTTTACCGTAAAGACGGGACAGTCCAAGATTCCCAAATTCTGGCGTACCTACTACTGGGGCTTCTATGCCGGATACAGCAAGTTTGCCGGAGCATGGAGCAAAGGCATCGCCGGCGATATGTTCCATGCCGGACTGACCGGCGGATGGCAACTGCCCGTATACAAATGCAAACAGGGCGCAATAGACCTGGACCTGGGTCTGAGCGTGGGAGCAGCCTATGCCGAATATGACAAATATAAATATGAAGATAACCACCTGATACGTACAAAGAGCAGAGACAGGCATTTCCTGCCCTACCCCGTAGTGAGCGATATACGCGTAGGATTCGTGTACCGCTTCAGCTCTATCAGAAACAAGTACAGTCAGAGACAAAAATAAGAGATTCGTATGACAAAAGATTGTAAAAAGAAAAGTATATGGGCGAGGCTGATAGTGATAGCTGTACTGGCATGCACGGCAAGTAATGCGCAGGCACAGCTCATTGCCGGGAGAACAAACGCACTGCTTTGGGGAAACCTGACTCCGAACTTCTCGCTGGAACTGGTGACATCGAACCGAACCAGCGTTATGGCGGGAGCTTTCTACAGCCTTGACCAGAACCCGCTGGATTGTAGCATCAAAGGTGCGGAAGCGCAAGTGAGATACTGGGTGAGCGGACGGGCAATGGTGCAGAGCTTCATAGGCCTGGGCATACAGGGCATGAGGTATGACGCCACATTCTCGGATACACACCACTTCGGCGATGCCGTAGGCCCGGGAATGGTGTACGGATATGTGCTGCCGCTGGGCAAACGCTTCAACATAGAATTCAGCGCCGGAATATCACTGATGTGGTACAGGGAGAAACGCTACGAGAAGGGATTGCCCGAACCGGGAGACTACAACACCACCGGACACAAGGTGATGCCCATGGGACTGGGAATTTCGTGTACTTACATTTTTAAATAATACGGAGAATGATTACTGAAAGATTGAAAATATGGATCCTGCTTCTGGTTGTGGCGGGATGCGGTACCGGCACTGCCCTGGCGCAGAAAATGGTGAAGGTATCGGGTACCGTATATAACATTGCCGAAAACCGGAAAGTGCCCTTCTCGGACGTAACGGTGGATGTGTATGCCGCCAAGACCGTAGCCGTGGGCGAGGATATGAAGAAGATACTGGACAGCAACGACCAGGAGAAAACATTGCTGCTGGACCAGGAAGGGAAAACGACCACCGACGAGAACGGGTATTATGAAATATTGGTTCCGGACAACGGTGCGCTGATTTTCAAAGTGGGACTCTCGCCCTCGGTATTGAAGGAAGTGAGACATCAGATGAAAATAGATGTGAGCATCGACGAGGGAGTGATGCTGGAGAGTGTGACCGTAACCGCCATGCGGCTGGTTCTGAAACCGGAACCGAAAGCGCCGAAGATTATCGGAAACATGCTGATTCCGTACAATACCTTCAAACTGCCGCCTTACTTCGGCAACCGCTTCTCGCGACTGATTATACAGCCGTACGTACTGGACTGCGAAACGAACGATACGATAACCTTTGCACGCCCGTCCGTATACGACGGCAAGGAATATGCCCTGACGCAGGAACGCAAAATGGGCTATGACATGAACCGTGACCCGCTGCGTCCGTACATCAAAGCGGAGGCGCTGACTACAAGGGCCATGAACCTGGACTGGACGGATACCATCATTGTGCCCGACCCCAACCGGAACTACAGTTGCTTTGCCATCGTGAACCTGGAAGATTACAGCGCGTCGAACTCCAGAACGTACCAAATCAATACGTGCCAGACCAAACGCCCGATGAAGTTCCTGCAATACAACCTCTTCTCGGAGCAGATGGATCCGTTGCAGCACAAGGAAAGGGCACAGATAGAGAAAAGAAATACGTCGGACAAGATACAACTGTCTTTCCTCATCAACTCCGACCAACTGACGGACACGCCCGAAAACAAACAGAGCCTTGCCATGCTGAGAAACAAGCTGAAAGAGATAGCCGAATCTCCGGGTACGGTATTGAAGGAGTTTCACGTGGCAGGTACGGCTTCTCCGGACGGCCATTACAGCAGTAACCTGAGCCTTGCCGAAAGACGTATGCGCAAGATTGAACAGGAGATTACCTCCATATTGCCCCAATATACCCTGGAACGCGTTTACCGCAACCCGCATGCCGAAGTGGCTCCGTGGGAAGAAGTGGTGAAACTGCTGGAACGTGACGGCAAAAGCACGGAAGCCGGCAAGGTGAAAGAAATTCTGGCAAAGCATAAGGATATCGGAGCGCAGGGCAGAGCGCTGAAACAACTCGACTGGTACGCTACCGTCATCGTGCCTTATCTGGACGAACTCCGCGTGGTGAACTATAACTGCCTCTACGAGATATACCGCGAACCGAATGACGAGGAAGTCATGGCACAATACAGGGAAAAAGGGCTGAAAGGCAGCTACACACGTTATGAATACTGGAAGCTGTTCCAACTGATAACCGATGAAAAGGAACTGGAAGCTCTGTACCGCCGCGCCTACGAGGAATCACTGGAACAAAAGCATCCGTGGGCGCTTGCCGGCAACAACCTGGCGGCTTCTTACCTGGAGAGGGATACCGTGGATACTTCCATACTGGAACCGCTGATAGACCTGAGCATCCACTCCACCGACTATTCGCGCATGAATGCCGACGGAAGCCGTACGGAAATCGTGAACCGGCTGGAAGTGGTGACCAACCAACTGTGCATGTACATCAAGAAGGGAGACTTCGAGCACGCCAGCGTATTGGTGAAGATTCTGCCGGAGGATAGCAAATTCGACCTGCTGAAAGCCTATACATGGGCTTTGGGCGGCTACTTCCAGGGCGGAACGACTCCGGAAGAAAAAGAACGTGCACACAAGACTTTTGAAACCATCAAGGCTTCATCGCCCCAGAACGAAGTGGTGATGTACATGGCGCTGGATAACCGCGCCGGCAACGCCGCCGCCAAGGCTTCGCTTGCCAAACTGCCGCAGGACAGCGCACTGACCTGGTATTTCAAAGCTACCTTGTCTGCCAGAGAGGGTGAGATAGAGTTCATGAATACGGTGATTGCCCTGTCCGAATGTTTCAAACGCGACAAGAGCTTCGTGGCTACCGCACAGAACGACGGTGAATTTAACGAGGATATCATACAGGCAGCTATGGATATGTCTAACCTATAACCATAATAAGGATTGAAAATGAAATTGAAATATATGATTCCGGCACTGTGCATCTGCACATGTACGGCAATGCCGGAAATGCTCCATGCGCAGGACGACAGCCTGAAGAAGGACAGCACCGAAAGGCCTTTCAATGCAATGGACTATGTATTGCAGAAACGGTATATCCCGCAGGGAAGAGAAGTGAACAACAGCCAGCCGGGCAAGAATTTCTCCCTGTCGGTAATGGGCGGTGTGAACAAACTGAGGGGCAGTTCTTCACTGCCGGCATGGTTCAACGGCGGGATTGCCCTGACTAAGGATGTAAGTTCATTCAACTCCTACCGGGTGTCTCTGTTGGGCGGCTTCAACGACGAGCTGAAACAGGGCGGCATCGAACTGGATCACCTGTTCAACCTGTCCGATTATATCGGCGGGTACAAAAGCGGCGCACACATCAGCCTGTATACCGTATTGGGTATAGGCGGCTATGTGAGCAAGCGCGACGGTATGGATGCCAAAATAGCCGGCGGAGTGCACGGTGGCTTGCAGGCACGCTATCATCTGTCGAGAAACTGGGACTGGTATGTGGAACCCAAACTATATCTCTATACCGACGGAATAGACGGTGCGGACTGCCCCAAACGGTATGACGTGGGATATGGCGTGTACACCGGACTGACCTACCGCTTTACCGGTCTTCCCATCAGGATGAAATCGGAAGATATGGGCGATAATATGTTCATAGAAGCGGCTATCGGTACGCAGGGCGATTTCGGAAAGCCCGTACGCAACAACCTGCCGGCGCTGCAACCGTTGGGTCCTGCCGCTTCACTGGCGATAGGTAAATGGTTCATGCCGCTGGGATGGCGCATCAGCGGCTTCGGCGGTTTCCACTATACATTTAATTCGGACAACTTCAAGAGCGAGGAAGTGTATGGAGGCGGCAGAGCGGAAGTGCTGGTGAACCTGAATACGCTGATTTCGCCGAGTGTGGAAGACCCGAGACTGGAAGTGAACCTTTCCGCCGGCTACGAATTCGGAGCACTGGCGCACAGAAGCAGCGACTATGCCAAGAAGCTCCGTACATTCCACGGTCCTACGGGGTCTATGCAACTGGTATATTTCCTGTCAGACCAAATCGGTATCACGGGTGAGGCGCGATACAGCAAGAGTTTCTATACGCAACCGTTCAAGAGCGGCATCACACAGGACAGACACATGCAGAATGTAGGCGTGATGTTCGGTGTGCAGTACCGCAGAAGAAAGGCCGACTTCGATGCCAGACGCGGTTTCTTCCAACCTTATAACTTTGCGTATGCCACCGTGGGAACCAACTTCCCCATGCGCACCGCAGGTGTGAAGATGAAGGATATTCCCGATATGCTGGGACAACAGATAAGCCTGGGTGTGGGACGCCAGTACACGCCGCTGTCTGCCGTAAGAGGAAGCATCGAGATTGGGCGGTATGCTTATCAGCACGGGGGTGTGTATCCGCTGTCTGTCACCGCCGACTACATGCTGAACCTTACCAACATGATAGGCAATTATAGCGAAAACCGCATATTCGACCTCAACGCCTTTGCCGGTATCGTCTATACGCACCACGAAATGGAAGACAAGAATTACTTCGGCATCCAGGGCGGTCTGCAACAGAGCTTCAAGCTGAACGACCGCTGGAACATCTTCGCGGAAGAGTATCTGAGAGGTTATAACGGCAAGATTACTCCTTCGGCACGTACCTACACAAGCGGAGAATATACGTTTGTCTTAGGAGCTTCCATAGGAACAAGTTACCGTTTTTAAAGCAATAGATAAGCATCATGACTATCGCCATTGATTTTGACGGCACAATCGTAGAGCACCGTTACCCTAAAATAGGGAACGAAATCCCTTTTGCCACCGATACGCTGAAGATGCTGATTAAAGACCGCCACCGCCTGATACTGTGGACTGTACGTGAAGGAAAGCTGCTGGACGAGGCCGTGGAATGGTGCAGGGAACGGGGCGTGGAGTTTTATGCCGTCAACCGGGACTATCCCGAAGAGGATGCCGCCCATCACGGCTTCTCGCGCAAGGTGAAAGCGGACCTTTTCATTGACGACCGCAACCTGGGCGGCCTGCCCGACTGGGGAGACATCTACCGCATGGTTCAGGAGAAGCTGACGTATGAGGAGCTGTATCGCGATACCGATAAAACTCCGCAACAAAAGAGAGGCGGTTTCTGGAGCCTGTTCAGGAAATAATCCTTTTTTGATATATATCAAACAGTACCTTAAAATAACTCTTTAAATTTGCAACGTCATTTAGAAAACGATAGAGTAAATTAGTTTTTGAAAGAGAAAGGTTAGTTTTTTTAGGGTACACTAAAAAAATACCGGGCAGCACACGGAGCACAGGAAAAGATTCCTGCCGTAGCTGTCCGGTTTTTTATTTGCCTGCCGGAACCGGGAGGTTGCCGGATATTACTGTTTCCGGTATTCCTTGGGCGAAAAGCCGGTGTGATGCTTGAAGTATTTGCCGAAGAAAGACTGATTGGCAAAGTGCAGCTCGTCGGCTATCTCCTGAATGCTCTGCTCGGAGGATTTCAGCATGGCTTTCGCTTCCAGAATCACGAGGCTGTCAATCCACTCGCCCGCCGTCTTTCCGCTCACCTCTTTCACCACGGTAGAGAGGTGCTTGGGCGTAAGGAACATCTTGTCTGCGTAAAAGGACACGCTCCTCTCCTCTTTGTAAAACTCGTACACGTACCGGATGAAGCGTTCGAACAAATCTTCCTTGCGGCTTTTGGGAGTGCGCTCCTTCACGGCATGTCCCTGATAGATGTCGTATATCTCGTAGAACAGCGCCATCAGCAATCCCTGCGTAATCTCCTTGCGATAGGGATTGTCCTTCAGCTTCACCTTGCTCCACAGGAAAGAGTGATATTCCTCGAACGCCTGCAACTCGTCGGCAGTGACAGCGATGCAAGGCCGCTCCTTTATCATGAAGAACATGGGAAACAGTTGCTGCATCGTGGGTATCACCAGGTCCATGAAATCGCGGGACACGGCTATGAAGCTGCCTGAAAAATCATCGGAACGCTCGCCCTGCTGCACAATCTGCTCGGGCAGGATGATGCAAAGCATCCCTTCACGCATTTCATAATCCCGCAAGTTGATATTCAGCTTGCACCAGCCTTTCCGGCAGACGGCAAAGCAGGCAGCGGTCAGACGCGTTGGATATGGCGTGAAAGGGATGTCCCTTATATCATCGAAAATAGCGAAATCATTGCCGATAAAGTCAATCATGGGCAGGTGTTGTATACCGGAGATATCAACGTTGCGTATCTGTTTTGTATTCATTATTCATGCGCTTTGCCGGCAAATATAGGATTATTCACGGAATTATTGGTTTAAAAATCGTGAATGTTATCCTAATTCATTATTTTAAAGCCGATGAAGAACGTACGCGGCTGCGTGGGACCGTAGAAATAACCGGCATCGCGGAACTCGCCCTTATCCAAGTCTTTTTGGAAGCTGTTGAATATATTCTGCACACCGGTGTTCAGTTGGAACTTGATATGGTCGTGCAGCACGAAGGTATAGTTCAGCTTCAGGTTGAGGTCGAAGAACTGGGGCGTGGTCTCCATGCGGTCTTCCGCGATGTACCCGGCATAGTGCGGTACAATCATCTTGCCCGTATACGTGCCGGAGAGGGAGAAGTCGAAATTCTTCAGCGGAGCGGACGAGAAGGTGAAGTAGCCGTAATAGTCGGGCGTGCGGGGCATGCGCTTGGTGGTCAGGTCCTTGCCGTCCACCTGTGTCCAGACTTCCTCGCGGGTGTAGCGGCTGCGCTGCGCGGTAAAGCCCAACTGGAGTTGCGCTTCCTTGCCGTGGGCAATCTTGGCGTCGAGGTTGGCGCCGTACACGCGGGCGCCGTTGCCGTTGCGGCGTTCCTTGATTACATCGCCCACATCGTTTTTGCCGATGTCCTCGAGCACGAATACGTGGCGCAGGTCGGTATAGAAACCCTCTACAAGGATGTTTGCCTGCCAGTGTCCCAGGTGGGCAGTCCAGTCCACCGAGCCGCTGTAACTGTTGGAACGCTCCTCGCGCAGGTTGTCCGCCAGCTTGATTTGTACGCCTTCGCCGCCTACTGCGGTGACGTGCAGGTCTTCATCGTAGGCCTGCGGGGCACGGAAACCGGTGGAGTACGTCAGGCGCGCCTGGAAGTCCTCGGTAGGCTTATAAAGCAGGTTGACGCGGGGACTGAATATCAGTTTGTCTATCAGGTTGTGCTTGTCCAGGCGGGCGCCGACGAGCATGGTCAGTACGTTCATCTTCCACTCGTTCTGCACGAAGGCGCTGGCGATGCGTACATCCTGCTGCATATCGCGGTGATAGCCCGTCATGACATCGTGCAGGGAGTTGTTCTGATACTCCAATCCGCCCGTGAAGGTGGCGGGGGCGAAAAGGCAGTTATTCATGTTGCCCACGTACATGCCGCCTGCCACCCACGTCAGGTCGTCCGTCTTGCCGTAGGCGTTCATGTCCTTCTGTGCGCCGTAGTAGCTGTTGCGGTCGGTGTGCTGGATGGAGCCGTACAAGGAGATTTTATGCTTATACTCGCGCCAGAAGAGGTCGTAACTCAGTCCGCCGCTGTTAATAATGTGCTTGGTCTGCTCGGTGATGTCCGCCTCGTGGGGCTGAAGGTCGAACTTGTTGCCGCCGCGGCGGAACTCGTTGGTGGTGTGATACTCCAGGTTGATACGGCTGAAATGCGTGGGACGGTAGTAGGCGCGGAAGCCGAAGGTGTTCATGTTCAGCTTGCCCAGTTCGGAGAAACCGTCGCCGTCACGGTCGTACGGATTGCGGTTGCGGTAGCTTTCGTAGAGGGCGATGCCGTAGGAGTTGTCTTTTGACACCAGGGATACGTTCCCGCCCATGTACTGCTCCCAGGACTTGCCGTCCATGTTGGAGAACATGCTCGACACCTGGAAGGAGTTGCTGATGGGGTCTTTGGTGATGATATTGATAGTTCCGCCCACAGCATTGGCGCCGAACAGCGCCGAACCGCCACCGCGTACCACCTCTACCCTCTCGATCATGTTCACCGGTATCTGCTCCAGCCCATATACCCCGCTCAGCGCACTGATGACGGGACGGCTGTTTATCAGGATTTGCGAGTACGGACCTTCCAGACCGTTGATACGCACCTGGGGAAAACCGCAGTTCTGGCAGTTGTTCTCCACCCGCAGGCCCGACTGGTAGTTGAGCGTCTTGGCAAGGTCGGTGGAGTTCACCATCTCAAAGAGCTTGGCGCTCATCACGTTCACCACCACGGGAGCAGCCTTGCGACTCACCTCGTTGCGGTTGGCGGACACCACGACCTCATCGGTCATGAAGCTTTCCTCTTCCATCTGGAAATGCACCACCGCTGTAAAGTCCTTGTTTACTTCAATCGCCTTTTCCTGTGTCTTATAGCCTACGGCGGATACGCGCAACGTATATTTGCCCGCCGGCAGGTTCTTGAACTCGAACTGACCTTCTTCATTGGACACTGTTCCCTGTCCGCTGCCTACAATCAAAACGGTGGCATACGGTATATTCTCTTCCGAACCTTTTACAAGAACATGGCCGGAAATCATGTTGCCTTCCCTGATAGGGTTTGCGGCAACGGCTGCGCCGATACCTGCCACAGCAAGCATCAACGCCAATATAATTTGTTTCATTTGAATAATCGCTTTTATTTCAGTTACTTAATGATACCAATTCTGTACCGGTACTTGGTACGGCAAGTACCAAAGGCGGGTACGACGGATACCAAACATTGGTACGGCGAGTACCAAAGATTGGTACATCGAATACCAAGCATCGGTACAACGAATACCCAACGTTGGTATGGAGCATACCAGGCGTTGGTACAACACTATCAAAGGGTAACGGAATAAGGGGGAGCGCGGAGAGAGGGCATCCGACACGCTTTTCCCTTTATGACGGGCGTATCGGTTTCGCTTTCCATCACCTGCAACAGAGAGCGCATCGGGTGTTGCAGCTCGCAGCAGTCCGGCGTGTCCGAACTGAAGTGCGACAGCAGGCCGATGACAATCAGCGAGTCGGTGGAGTGCGAATGCTGGTTATGGAAAGGGTGCGAGTGGGTTATCAGCACCCCGTTGACGTAGTGGACGTGGGTAAACGCCGTTATGCTTGCCTGGTACGCCACGAAGAGCGCCAGCAAGCATAATGCGCATATGGTTCTTTTTATTCCTCTCACGTCTTACGGTTTGTTTCTTGAGTTAGGGACGGCAAAGGTAATACTAATTTCGGTTTGTACCAAACAGAAATTCATAATCGCGCTTGGAAGCGGGAACAGCCCACTCCTCCGGAATGAATTTCCACTGGCCGAGCGCACGCGGCTCGATTACCTTCTTCTGCTCGATGTACTGCATCAGGTAATAGCGCAAATCCTTGTCGGTAGAGCTGATGATGCGTTCCTTCAACTCGTCCTGGGAGATGCCCGCACCTTTCGTCAGCAGTTCCCCGCCGCCGTTGCCGCGATAGGAGTTCAGGGCTACCGTGTACATCTTGTCCATGTGGAACGGAGTGCCGTCAGCCATGCTGAGGATGGTTACCTTACTGCCGCACGGCTTCGTGACGTCTACCGTGTAGATGATGCCTGCGGCGGAGTCGAAATTGAAACTGAAGTTCTTGAAGGCAGCCCTGTCCGCAGCGCCTTCGCGGGGTTGGTCGCGGAGCAGCAGGATGTGGTCGTCGGGCGAAGTCATGCGGTTGGTCCATAGGTCGTAGGACATCTCCAGGGCATCGTGTACTTCCTTGCCCGAAAGTTTCATGGTATAGAGCATGTTCTCGTACTTGTAGAGGTTGAACATGTCGTACACGTAAATATCCCCTTCCTTAATCTGCGTGTCGTAGGACAAGGGAGCCGCCAATGAAATATCGGCACCGCTGATGTCCAGCTGCAAGGTATGGATGAGGTCGATGAAGGCGGAAGAACCGAAATAGGCGGGACGGGTGGAGACCGTCTTCGTGAAGCGTCCGATTCTTTTCGATACGAAATCCTGAATGGTGGCGTACTGCGGCGAGAAACGTTCCATGAATTCACCGCTGATACCGTAGGGGGCGGTTTCGGTGAGCACGCCGTCAATCTGCTTGTCCGTAACCTTGCCGTTGCGCAGGGTCACGGTAATGTCGATGTCGCTCACCACAATGCCGTTGCTGGCGGGGTCCATCACCAGTACGGAGTCGCCTGCCACGTTCTGCACCTTCTTGCATTCGCGGGCGTGGTCGTGGCCCATAAGCACGATGTCGAAGCCCGGAACATTGCGGGCTACGTCCAGCGAGGCATTCTCCCGGTATTTGCCGCCCATCAGCAAGGCGTCCTGCCCGGCATGGAACATACCGATTACAATATCGGGACGCTCCTTTTCGCGGATTATCTTCATCCACTTGCGGGCGGTCTCTTCCATGTCGTCAAAACGAAGCCCCCGCCACAGATTCTCGGAGAGCCACACCGGAATGGCGGGCGTTATCATGCCGAGGACGGCAATCTTCACTCCGTCGCGCTCCAGCACCTTGTAGGGCCGGAAGTGGGGTTCGCCCGTAGCGGTATCGATGATGTTGGCACCCAGCACCGGAGCACGGCAGTCGCCCGCCCAACGGTCGAAAACGGCACGTCCCGTCTCTACATCGTGGTTGCCCATATTGGCGGCATCATAGCCCATGAAGTTCAGCATATCGGCGGTTACGTGGAGCGATACCGTGTCGATGTAGTTATAGTAATAGGCGGTAGGCTGGCCTTGCAGGATGTCGCCGTTGTCCAGCAGAATCAGGTTGTCCTTATAGGTTTCGCGCGCTTTCTGCACGAATGCGTGCACGCGTGCCAGGCTTCCGGCAGCCTCCCGCTGAAGGATGAAATCGTGGGGATAGAAATTACCGTGGATATCACTGGTCTGTACTATTTTCAGTTTTACTTCTTTATCCTGCGCGGCAACTGCTCCAATCAGCAGGAACATCCACGCAAGACAGCAGGTCAGTCTTTTCATTCTGTTGTTCTGTTAATGTATAATATATAATGTGTAAACGGCGCAAAGATATAATAAAACTCACAAAAAGGCGGTAGGGAAAGATTGTTTTTCGTACTTTTGGCGCTCATTATCAAAAAAAGAAGCTGACATGACACAAATCTTTCACAGCATGATAGCTGCCATTCTCGGCATATCGGAAAAACAAATCGGGCAGACACTCTCCCTGCTCGACGACGGAGCAACCATCCCGTTCATCAGCCGCTACCGTAAGGAAATGACGGGCGGACTGGACGAAGTGCAGATAGAATCCATCCGTACCCATTACGAAAAACTGAAGGAAACGGCGAAACGGAAGGAGACCATCGTCGCCACCATCCGCGAACAGGGGAAAATGACCCCGGAACTGCAAAAGCGCATTGACGACACGTGGGACAGCACCGCCCTCGAAGACATCTACCTGCCCTACAAGCCCAAACGGAAAACCCGTGCGGAAGCCGCCCGCCAGAAAGGACTCGAACCGCTTGCCACCCTGCTGATGCTCCAGCGCGAGCCTCATCCCGAACAGCGTGCCGCCGCCTTCGTGAAAGGCGATGTAAAGGATGCGGACGATGCCCTGAAAGGCGCACGCGACATCATAGCCGAACAGGTGAGCGAGAACGAACGCGCCCGCAACATGCTGCGGAACACCTTTGCACGCCAAGCCCTGCTGACCGCCAAAGTGATAAAAGGCAAAGAGGAGGAAGGTGCCAAATACCGGGATTACTTCGACTGTTCGGAACCCCTGAAGCGATGCAGCTCGCACCGCCTGCTTGCCATCCGCCGCGCCGAAGCGGAGGGTCTGCTCAAGGTGAGTATCAGCCCCAACGACGAGGAGTGTGTGGAACGGCTGGAACGGCAGTTTGTACAGAGCAACAACGCCTGCGGGAAGCAGGTGGCGGAAGCCGTGCAGGATGCCTACAAGCGTCTGTTGAAACCGTCTATCGAGACTGAGTTTGCCGCGCAAAGCAAGGAGCGTGCCGACGATGAAGCCATCCGCGTCTTTGCGGAAAACCTGCGGCAGTTGCTGCTGGCATCACCCCTGGGGCAGAAAAGGGTGATGGGAATAGACCCCGGATTCCGCACCGGCTGTAAGGTGGTGTGCTTGGATGCACAGGGCAACCTGCTGCACAACGAGAATATCTACCCGCATCCGCCGGTGAACCAAAGCAAAGAGGCGTTTGCCAAACTGCAGAAGATGATAGAGGCCTATAAGGTGGAAGCCATCGCCGTGGGCAACGGCACTGCCAGCCGCGAAACGGAAGATTTCCTGAAACGGCAGACGTTCAACCGGGAAGTGCAGATTTTCATTGTCAGCGAGCAGGGTGCATCCATCTACTCCGCTTCCAAGATAGCCAGGGATGAGTTTCCGGAATATGATGTAACGGTGCGCGGTGCCGTATCCATCGCCCGCCGGTTTATGGACCCGCTGGCGGAGCTTGTCAAGATAGACCCGAAGTCCATCGGTGTGGGGCAATACCAGCACGACGTAGACCAAACCAAGCTGAAGAAATCCCTCGACCAGACTGTGGAGAACTGTGTAAACCTGGTCGGCGTAAACCTGAATACGGCAAGTAGCCATCTGCTGACCTATATATCGGGACTTGGGCCTCAACTGGCGCAGAACATCGTGAACTACCGCGCCGAGAACGGAGCATTCGCATCGCGCAAGGAGCTGATGAAAGTTCCGCGCATGGGTGCAAAGGCTTTTGAGCAATGTGCCGGCTTCCTGCGCATACCAAATGCCGGAAATCCGCTGGACAACACGGCGGTGCATCCCGAAAGCTACCACATCGTGGAGCAGATGGCAAAGGACCTGGGATGCAGCGTGGCCGAACTGATTGCCGACAAAGAATTGCGCCGGAAGATACAGCCGGAACGCTACCTCTCTCCCACCGTCGGAATGCCGACCTTGAAGGATATCCTGCAAGAGCTGGAGAAGCCGGGGCGTGACCCGCGCGGACCTATCAAGGTGTTCGAGTTCGATAAGAACGTGCGCACAATCGATGATTTGCGCATAGGCATGGAGCTGCCTGGCATCGTGGGGAATATCACCAACTTCGGCGCTTTCGTCGATATAGGTATCAAGGAAAACGGCTTGATACACCTCTCCCAGCTTGCGCAGAAGTATGTATCAAACCCTAATGAGATTGTATCCATCCATCAGCAGGTACGCGTAAAGGTGCTCAGTGTAGATACCGAACGGAAACGTATACAACTGACGATGATTGGGGTTAGCGGTTAGCGATTAGGGGTTAGTGATTAGGGATTAGTGCCTTGCGGTGTGAGTGCGCAGCCTGCTAATCACTAATCGCTAATCACTAACCCCTAATCCCTATATATCAGCTTGTCCTTGTCATTGCCGAAAAGGTTATCGCCCAAAGTTGTAATCTTATTGCCGGTGGCAAGGACATGACGAAGATTGTCGCATCCCATGAATGCACCGTACTCTATGGCAGTTACACCGGAAGGAAGTTCCAACGTGCCGCACAACCGTCCGCATCCGCTGAACGCACGCTGGCCGATGCTCTTCAAGCCATGGGGCAGTTTGATATTGAGCAGGTATTTCTTTTGGGTAAACGTGTATTCGGGGATAGTTGTGGCATTGCACTTGGACAAATCCACGCTCACCAGATTGGGCATGTAGTTGCGTATCAACGTAAAGTCCGCCTCGTCCATCTTGCCCTCTACCGTAAGGAAGTTCACATCTTTGGGCTGTATGCCTGCACGAAGCAGTTCGCTGGCAAGGCTGCCCATGGTGGCTATCTGCACCAAAGCTCCTACCGGTTCGCCCTCTATGAAAGCGAATGTCTCCCACCGCTTGCCGCGACGATAGGAATCGCTGCTGCCCTGAGGGACGAATATCGCCGTTACACTGTCCGCCAGAGCTTCGGGCAACAGGTTGGGGGGAGTTTTCTTGCGTATGCGGCAAATCTTCAGATTGGTGCATCCCTTGAATGCGCCGTCTTCGATGTTCTTGGTCTTGTCGGAAAGGATTACCTCCGTCAAGGATGTTTTTCCGGCAAAAGTGCTGTCGCCAAGCTGCTTGCAGAAAGCATAGGACGGGATGCAATTGGCGGGATAGATGTAAAAGCGGTCGGGATGCGTACCGTTCTTTCCGGCGTACATACTGATGGATGCATTGGAGATGTCCAGTATTTGCAGTTTCTTGAATTCATCGCGCAGGTGGCGGAAATCCACTGCATTCAGCTTGCCTTGCAGGACAAGGTGGGTAATCTCGTTCGCTTCTTCTTCGGTGAGCATTTCCACCAAAGTACCGGGTTTGGCAACGGTATATCTCCTGGAAGTCTGGGCGGAGACGTTCGATATCATAATGCCCAGTCCGGCTACTAAAAGTATCTTTTTCAGGTTCATGTTTTGTGTCAGATTGATTTAATTTTCAAATATAAGAAGAAAGCGCCAACCGTGAATAATGATTTCTCTTTTTATTGCTATTTTTGTCGGATATTAATTAACCGAACTTATTTTTTTCATGGAAACCATCGGAAATGAATCCAAAGCCAAACGTTTTGGAAAAGCGGCAATCGACATTGTTTCATTCGCCGCGCTTGCCGTCATCATCATTACAATAATAAGCGTCCCTTTCGCAACCGTATTGCTGAAGTTAGGAAAGGAAGAGGCCGATACGATGTCCTATTTCATATTGAGCGAGACGCTGATGCTGGCAGGCGTATTCCTTTCCGCATGGATAGTATGGCATTTACGCGGCTTTTCACTGGAAGGGCTCGGACGCTCTTTAACGATGCGTTGGAAGGACTGGCTGTCGGGAATACTGCTGGCAACCGTTCTTTATGCAGTAGGGTTCGGCATATCCTTGTGGGCAGGTGCGGTAGAGATTGCAGGAGTGGCATTCAATCCTTCTTCCTTACTGATCAGCCTTGTATTCTTCCTGCTGGTAGCCGTGACAGAGGAACTGGCATTGCGGGGATTTGTATTGGAACGCCTGCTGCAAAGCGGGGTGAATAAGTTTTGTGCCTTGTTCCTCTCCGCCGCCCTGTTCTCCTTGATTCATATAGGCAATCCGAACTTCGACTTTCTGTCTTTTATCAACATACTCCTGGCAGGCATCCTTTTAGGTTCATCCTATATATACACACGCAACCTTTGCTTCCCGATAGCTCTACACTGGTTCTGGAACTGGATACAAGGCCCGGTATTAGGCTATGAGGTCAGTGGAAATAAATTCTGTAACGGCTTGCTGGCCCTTCGGCTGCCCGAAGCCAATCTGATAAACGGCGGCGCTTTCGGCTTTGAAGGCTCCGTACTCTGTACGGTACTGATGGTAGTGGGAACAGGAGTGATTTTAAAATTAGCGATTAACGATTAGTGATTAGCGATTAGGGGTTAACGATTAGGGGTTAAGGGTTGGTGATGAGAGTGGGATGTGGTTTGATAATTTCTTTTAGGCATGGATTACACGGACTATACGCATTTCATGGATTTTACGGATTTCACGGAAAAAGAATAAGGGGTAATATACCAACTGTTTTGATAATATTACCCCAAAATAAAGTAAATCCGTCAATCCGTGCCTAAAAAACCAACAAATAAGATAATATTACCATAATCACCTTTTTGTTTTGACACACCATTAATCACTAATCGCTAACCACTAACCCCTATTTATTGTACATTTTTGTTCTCAGTTCCTTGATGTGGTCGGAAGTGATGTATTCATCATACTCCATCATCTTGTCGATGATGCCGTTCGGAGTCAGTTCGATGATACGGTTTGCCACTGTCTGGATGAACTCGTGGTCGTGAGACGAGAACAGGATGTTTCCCTTATAGGTCTTCAGGTTATTGTTGAATGCCTGAATGGACTCCAAGTCAAGGTGGTTGGTCGGCGTATCCAGAATGAGACAGTTGGCATTACGCAACTGCATACGCGCAATCATGCAACGCATCTTCTCGCCACCCGACAGTACGCTTGCTTTCTTCAGCACCTCTTCGCCGGAGAAAAGCATACGGCCGAGGAAACTCTTCATATATACCTCATTGCCCTCGCCAAACTGGCTCAACCAGTCTACCAGATTCAAATCCGTATTAAAGAAAGCAGTGTTGTCCAACGGCAGATAAGCGGTGGTAATCGTAACACCCCAGTTGAAAGTTCCCGCATCCGGCTTCATATTTCCGTTGATAATCTCGAACAAAGCGGTCATGGCACGCGGATCGTGTGAAAGGAACACGATTTTATCCCCTTTCTCCACATTGAAGTTCACATCACGGAACAGCACCGTACCGTCTTCCAGCGTTTTCGTCAGTCCGGCTACTTCAAGAATCTGATTGCCCGGTTCGCGTTCGGGAGTGAAGATGATGCCCGGGTACTTACGTGACGACGGTTTGATTTCTTCCACATTCAGCTTCTCCAGCATCTTCTTACGGCTGGTAGTCTGCTTGCTCTTCGCCACATTGGCGCTGAAACGGCGGATAAACTCTTCCAGTTCTTTCTTCTTCTCCTCGGCTTTAGCCTTCTGGTTCTGCTGCTGACGGAGAGCAAGCTGGCTGGACTCGTACCAGAAGCTGTAGTTTCCGGCAAAGAGGTTAATCTTTCCGTAGTCGATGTCCACCGTATGCGTACAAACGGAGTCGAGGAAGTGACGGTCGTGGCTCACTACCAGAACGGTATGTTCAAAATTGGCAAGATAGTCCTCCAGCCAGGTTACGGTTTCCATGTCCAAGTCATTGGTAGGCTCGTCCAGCAGCAGGTTATCCGGATTGCCATACAAAGCCTGCGCCAGCATGACACGTACTTTTTCCTTGTTGTTCAACTCGCCCATCAGCACATAATGCTTGTCTTCCTTGATGCCCAGTCCGCTCAATAAGGCGGCAGCATCGCTTTCCGCATTCCAACCGTCGAGTTCGGCGAATTTCTCTTCCAGTTCGGATACCTTCAGACCGTCTTCGTCCGTGAAGTCCTCTTTGGCATAGAGTTCTTCGCGCTGTTTCATAATGTCCCACAGCACGGTGTGCCCCATCATCACGGTATCCATCACCGTATAAGCATCCCACTTGAAGTGGTCCTGGCTCAATACGGACAGGCGCTCGCCCGGTCCCAGCATGATAGACCCCGTTGTCGGGTCCAAATCGCCCGAAATAGTACGCAGGAAAGTAGACTTTCCGGCACCGTTGGCACCGATTATACCATAACAATTACCACTTGTAAACTTCAGGTTTACATCATTAAACAACACTCTTTTACCAAATTGAACCGATACGTTCGAGACTGTAATCATCTTTATATTTACTGTTTTATTATGTACTACTTACAATTTAATACCTATAACTCTGCAAATTGCGGGTACAAAGATACGAAATAATACGGTAAAACAGCTTACAACGAGTTAACTTATTGCATGATATGAAGTTAACCCGATACATACAACAAAGGTAACTGACTGCAACCTATCGAGTTAACTTACTGTCCGCACAAGGTTAGCGCTCTATTTATAGCACATTACGCTGTCAATCTGACATAAAAATATTACCTTTGCAGCGTTTTTGGCAAAAGCCGTCAATTTGGCAAAGTTTTTGCTATTAAAACCGTATCATATTAACTTAAACCCTTAACAACAATGAAAGCAAAATCATTTTACAAGAATAACAAGCATAACAATATGGACTCTAAAGAAAAAGAAAACATCAACGAAGAAGAGTTAAAAGCACAAGACGCTCAAGACGAAACTTGTGAAGAAACAACAGAGAAAGAAGAAGAAGAAGTTGCCCTGACAGAGGAAGAAAAACTCGCTCAGGAACTGGAAAAGGCCAACGCTGAGATTGAAGACCAGAAAGACAAATACCTGCGTCTCTCTGCCGAGTTCGACAACTACCGTAAACGTACGATGAAAGAAAAGGCCGAACTCATCCTGAACGGCGGAGAAAAAAGCATCAGCAGCATCCTTCCTATCGTAGACGACTTTGAACGCGCCCTGAAAAACATGGAAACTGCCACTGACGTAGCTGCCGTAAAAGAAGGCGTGGAACTCATCTACAACAAGTTCATGACAGTTTTAGGCCAGAACGGCGTCAAAGTAATCGAAACCAAAGAACAACCGCTTGACACGGACTACCACGAAGCCATTGCCGTAATTCCGGCTCCCGACGAAGCTTTGAAAGGTAAGATTCTGGACTGCGTACAAACCGGTTACACACTAAACGACAAAGTAATCCGCCATGCCAAGGTAGTGGTTGGAGAATAACATACACAGTTATATGGAAAAAAGAGATTATTACGAAGTTCTGGAAGTCGAAAAGACAGCATCGGCTGAGGAGATAAAGAAAGCCTATCGTAAGAAAGCTATCCAGTATCACCCCGATAAAAACCCCGGTGACAAGGTAGCCGAGGAGAAGTTTAAAGAAGCGGCAGAAGCATACGATGTATTAAGCAATCCGGACAAGCGTGCCCGTTACGACCAATTCGGCCATGCCGGAATGAGTGGCGCTGCCGGCAACGGCGGACCGTTCGGCGGTTTCAGCGGCGGCATGTCCATGGATGATATCTTCTCCATGTTCGGTGATATATTCGGCGGACACAGCGGTGGTTTCGGTGGCGGTTTCAGCGGGTTCGGCGGATTTGGCGGCGGTGGTGCACAGCAACGCCGTTATCGCGGTTCGGACTTGCGCGTAAAGGTAAAGCTGAACCTCAAGGAAATTTCTACCGGAGTCGAGAAGAAATTCAAACTGAAAAAGTATGTACCCTGCAGCCACTGTCACGGAACCGGTGCAGAGGGAGACGGCGGCGCGGAAACCTGTCCTACCTGTAAGGGCAGCGGTACGGTAATCCGCAACCAGCAGACCATCCTCGGCACAATGCAGACGCGTACCACTTGTCCTACCTGTGGTGGCGAAGGCAAGGTCATCAAGAATAAATGTAAGGAATGTGCAGGCGAAGGTATCGTTTACGGCGAAGAAGTCGTTACCGTGAAAATTCCTGCGGGTGTAGCCGAAGGCATGCAGCTCTCCATGGGCGGTAAAGGCAATGCGGGCAAACACAACGGCGTACCGGGCGACCTGCTGATTCTCATAGAGGAAGAGCAGGACAAGGAACTGATTCGCGATGAGAATGATTTGATTTACAACCTGTTGCTCAGTTTCCCGACAGCCGCATTGGGCGGTGCAGTAGAAATACCCACCATTGACGGCAAGGTTAAGGTAAAAATCGAATCGGGTACACAGCCGGGTAAGGTTCTCCGCCTGCGCGGCAAAGGACTGCCTAACGTAAACGGATACGGAACCGGAGACCTGCTGGTGAATGTCAGCGTATATGTGCCCGAAACACTGAACAAGGAAGAGAAAAAAGCGCTGGAAGAAATGGAAAGGTCGGATAACTTCAAGCCGAATACTTCTATCAAGGAGAAGATTTTCAAGAAGTTCAAGAGTTTGTTTGATTAAAAAACAATGCTTTCCGGCATAAAAAAAGCTACATTTGGAATGTAGCTTTTTTATGCCGGAAAGAAAGTGGCCTCTATTTCAACAAATGCACAAACTTTGCCGGCAACTCTGCTTTATCGGCGCAAACAAACAGCTTCTGACCCTCAGCGTCCAGTAAGAAAGATACACCACCCTGCGAAGCAACAAACGACTCCACACCCGCCGCTTCTTCTACAAAAACACAGCCGGGGAACAGAGGTGCAAACACTTCTTTGGTCTGTCCTTTCCACTTCTTGAATACGATTTGCATAGGACAAAATGCCATATATCCTGCTGCATGCAGGCGCTGCACTAATTTACGTTCCGACTTTGGTGCTGTATACAGAACACACCAACGACTCATATCATTATTAGCCATCATATTGCTTTGTTTGCTTTTCTCCAATCTTTAAATAAATCCTTCACAAATAATATCCAGCCAACACATCCCACTCCTGCCAAGAATACAAAACCTATAAGAATCATAATCTTATTAGGCTTGGCGGCACGCAACGGAACCGTAGCCGGTTGCACAACCGTATATACCGGAGTAATCTCCTGCACTTTGGCTCTTGCCATCTGCAATTGTCCGGAAACCTGGGTATAAACAGTATAAGCCAGCTCAACTTCGTTTTTTAAACGTTCCTGCTCGGCACGATAGCTTAACAGAACCACATTCTGGTTGGCATCTGCAAAAGTAGCATATTTTTTCTGAGCTTTCTCATAATCCGCCTTTGCTTCTTTATATAACTTTTCTGTAAAAGCTAAATCATGACGGGCTTTATTGGTACGGTAATTTGTGATATAATTCTGCAAACAATGCATCACGGTATCAGTTAACGAAGCCGAAATCAAAGGGTCCTGCATAGTAACCTCCAAAGTTGTAACCCCTGTTTTTTTATCAATCGTAACCAAGATACGCTTACTCAAAGCATCCGCTACCTTCGCCTCATCCAATGTCAGGTGGAACGGATCGATTTTTCCTTCCTTCTTCTCCGGTTTATCCTTGAATAAAGACAAGGTCCAACCCAAAGCCTTGAATGGCGCAGACATTACAGCACCCATCCATGACGAACGCTGGTATTTATCCAGATAAGCATATAAGGTCGTATCTATTTTACCTTTCTGGTCTTTGACCCTTACATCAAACAACTCCAGCAGAAAAGGGGTTGACTTAACGATATCGGGATACAGCTCGGGCGACAGGGCATCTTCTCCGACAGAACCGCCTAAGTTGATGCCAGCCATAGCAGCCAATGCCCCCATACTCCCGGCATTCACTTTACTTGCACTTTCGGGAGCCAATGTCACTTCCGTAGAATACTCTTTAGGAATGCTGAATCCTACAATCAAGCCAATCACTGCCGCAATACCGCATACCTTATAAAGCATTTTACGCTCGGCCCACACTTTCTGAGCCAACTCAATCAAATCGATTTCCTGTTCCTCCGGTTTTTGCGGAGCCTTTTGTATTTTACTTTCGTCCATTGTCCTTATCACTTAAAGAGATTAACCAAAGTAGCAATCATTGTGCCTAAAGTGGCAATAGAAGTACCCATACCTACCATTTCGGCCACGCTCATACGCTTACTCGGATCCTTAGTCGGGATGATAATCTCACACCCGGGCTCGATTGCCGTCTTACTACCGGAGCGTATGCGGGATACAGTACCATTCATATAAACCACAAAAGCACTGCGCTTCTTGGCATTCGAAGCATATCCGCCCGCCTGATTGATGTAGTAACGGCTGTTCTCTCCCTCTTTGTACAGTACGGTATTAGGATACATCACGGCACCGTTGATTTTCACTGTGCTTACATATTCAGGAATAAACAATACATCCCCCTCGCGCAACACCATATCATAATCAGAACCCGGATTTTTCAAAGCCTCATCCAGATGAATACCTACCGTATATACATATAAAGTAGTTGAATCTGCACCGACCTTTATAGCCATGCGGGTAGCATCTTCCTTTCTGCGAAGCTCTTCCTCCGACATTTTACGGATAAGACGGGCTCCTCTTACATAAGCATCGGATGTAACACCACCGGCTTTAGCGACCAGGTCGCTCAAACGTTCATTCTTCTTGGACAACGCGTAAGTACCGGTAAACAATGCCTCTCCTATTATCCCCACATTTTTCTGCTTGCGATAAGCAGGGCTTTTACGGACATACACTTCATCAAAAGGCTCCAAATAGAAATTCTCGCTCCCCGCTCCTATCAGCAAGCCGTCTTTCAGGTCAAAGGTAAATGTCTGGCCTACAATATTACTGTCGTCCGTGCTTTTGGGAGATTTAATACGGCGCGATACATCTATTTTCGTTGTAGAAGCCGCTTCAAGCAAGCCACCCGATTCCAAGACCAAATCCTCGATGGTCATCTTATCGGCATAAAGATAAGTACCCGGATCAGCAACCTCACCATGGATAGTCACTGTAGGCTCTTCTTTCAGATCCTGAATGCTGGGAATATAAAGTATATCATTCTTTTGCAAAGGAATGTCCGCAACCACACCTTTCAACAAGCCTTTCAAATCTATGGAAATAACCTCGCGCGTCAAATCCTCATGTTCACGATTGATTACGGCACGATTTAGGAAAGCATCTCCACGTACACCTTCCGCTTTCTTTATCAACTGTTTCACGGTATTCACCTCTCCGCTCAGCTGATACAAGCCCTCACGGTAAACAGCACCGCGAATCTCTACACGATTCTCGAAACGGTTGAGAACGGAATCCACCGTAAGCACATCACCGTCTTCCAGGCGGAATACCGAATAATCCATTTCGTCCACATTGAAAATCTGATGTTCGCGTCCGCTCTTGCGTACAAGACGGATGGCTTTTTTATACGCATCGCCCGTAAAGCCGCCGGCATATCTCAGCAACGTACCGATTGTTTCCGTAGGCTTCATTTCATAATACATAGGACGCTTTACCTTACCCAATATCTGCACCAGAGTCTGATAAGGATTGACAAGAATCACATCACCATCCTGAAGACGGATATCATCCTTCAGCCGACCTTCCATGATAAAGTCGTAGATGTCCAAATCTGCAACCGTCTTTCCGTCGCGTATAACTTTTATGCTTCGAAGACTACCGATTTTATTTACTCCGCCGGCCCAATACAAGGCATGGAAAACTGATGCAAATGAAGAGAGGGTGTAAGTACCCGGCACGACAACTTCACCCATAACATTCACCTGAATGGAACGGATTTCGCCTAACGTCAAATTTATTTGCGTATTGGGAGTTTCTCCCGTAACACCGGCATATATCTTGGCAAATTCGCGTTTCAAATAATCATTGGCTTCCTCTACGGTCTTTCCACTCAGATAAACCGGTCCTAACTTTGCAATTTGCACAGTACCCTCAGGCGAGATTTTTTCACGAATCGTAGTCTGGGAAGCTCCCCAAACATCAATAATAACTTCATCGCCCGCCCCCAAACGATAATTGTCGGGCGTTGCCACATTTATATTGGGTTCAAAAGTCAGATATTCGTTATCGAAAATATTATGTCCGAAAATTTGTTGTGTAAAAGCGTCTTCCGCGCTTTTAGGACCATTATAACCATAACCCGGCTGTCCATTGTTATTCAACCCCGTTCCATATCCGTTGCGTTGCTGGGCCGATTTCGCCCGCAACCCTTTAATACTTTGCTTTTGGGATCCGAGATTATCCAAGCCTGATTCATTCTGAGAGATATTCTTGTTTTTGTTCTCGTAAGTTTTCTGCGTACGTAAACGGGAGTTCGCTTCTCCCATGAAATTGGCATTTTCCTCAGAGCTTCCGTCCGATTTGCCTGAATATTTAGACTGTATTCTCTGGATTTGTTCTTTTGTGACTCCTTTCTTCATCAATTCAACCAACATCTCCTGTTGTGTCTTCCCCTGACTCTGAGCCTCTTGCACGTACAGAATGACTTGTTCATCCGTCATTTGTTGGGCAAATACCACACTTGATACCGTAAATACCAACAAACACAATAGTATAAATTTACGCATAAGTAAGATCTTTGATTAATCTTTTAGTTATCTAGTAATGTTTTTAATTGGGGACAAAGGTAATATATTATTTTCATAATATACATTTATTTCCTTTTGAAGTTTTGGAAAAAGAATTAATTCCGGGCTTCAATACAACCGGTATTTTGCCACAAACACCACTTATACCAAACAGTACTTTTCCAATCACCCAATAGAGTTAAACGTCTTTACCATACGGCTTTATCCATAATATCTCCGATAAATACACAAATATAGAAAAAATGCCAGATAGAAATATTTCTAAAAAATCAGGCAATTCTTTTTGCAAATTCAAATAAAGATGTACCTTTGCACCTCGTAATCGAAAACCCATTGCCGCTATAGCTCAGTTGGTAGAGCAACGCATTCGTAACGCGTAGGTCGCCAGTTCAAGTCTGGCTAGCGGCTCTCCTAAAAAACGCTGATTGTCAAATAAATAATCAGCGTTTTTTCCTTTTTAAAGCCGTCGTGCGAATAAAAAATTATTTTTCTCATTCCCCTCTATTCCCCACATATCATAATAGAACAGATGGCATTTACCTGCAAAAGGAGCAGCTAACTGAAGCAGATAGCTTTTTATATGCTCACAAACATATTTCAAAGCAGACTTATCTCCTTAATTATCCGACAGTTCAAAAAAGCTCCACTGTGTAGAACGTATCAATAAGCAGGGCATTTTACTCATGTATGATACTCAAAAACATTTTCGTAATTTGCCAAACACAATATTTATTTCTACATTTGAATTTTAACTAATTACACAATATCACCAAAATGTAAGTATATGAGAAAATTATTATTCGCCATGTTGGCATGTACAATTACACTTGCCTTTGCATCGTGCAGAGAAAAAAAGGCTAAAGACAAGGTTAAAGACCGTGTAGAAAATGTAAAGGAATCTGTTGAGGAAGCCCTCGAAGAGGCGCAGGACCAGATTGAAGAGGGAGCAGATGAGGTAAAGAAGGCTTTGGATGAAGCCGGCGATGAAATTGAAAAAGCCAAAGAAAAACTGGAATAGAAGTTGCCGGAAAACTGTCCAAATATTCGCACAGTAAGGAACAGAACTCCATTTAACTTAGAAACATTATGAAAAAGATTAATTTGCTACTGTTTTTTCTCCTGCTTGCATGCGCTTTGCCTGCCCAGGATGGCATTTCCGTCTTTATCGGCAGAGCTAACCGCTACGCATCTGTAGAACTCTCTGACTACAGAAAGCGCCTATGCCTGGAATATAATATTTCAAACCATTCCTTAGACGATTACTACAGACGCTGTGGCAATGACTGGGGAAATGTGGGAATTGCACTTGAGATAGCCAGGACTTCAGGAAAAAAGATGCGTGATGTATGCGACTATTACAAGCGGTATCATCGTTACGGATGGAACCGTATCCTTGTGGAGATTGGCATAAAGCCGGGAAGTATGTATTATAACCCTTTCTATAACAGAGTCCATCACCACAGTGACTGCTGGCATGAATACTATAATTCATACTGTGAACGCCATGACAAATTCCACCATAAGAAACACAAATACAAAAAGCCGAAAAAACACCACAAGAGACATTGTCGACACTACGATGACGATGATGACGACGACGATGACGATTAATCGGGATTTGAAATCCAAGTGCTGAAACATTCGAAGAGAATGTGTGTGTGTGCCAAAACTAAAATCCGCTTACTATTTTTTTAGGCACGGATTACGCGGAAAACACGGATTTCACAGAAAAAGAATAAAGAAAATCTGTGAAATCCGTGTTTTCCGTATCTAAAAGAAATCGTCAAGTATATATTGACACCTCCCCCTCTTCCTGTCATGAATAAAACAAGGGAAGCATTCTCTTTATTCCCAAATCTTGCTAACTTTGCCCGACTCAAAAACAATCAAGATTATGATGGAAAAAAAGAAAAAAAGAATCCTTTTCGGAGCACTGGCGGTTATTCTTTTCATAGGCATTGCAAGTGCGGGTACAATGTATTACTACCTGTTCACTCCGCAATTTCATCCGCAAAAGACAGTTTATATCTACATCGACCGCGACGATACGACAGACTCCATATACAATAAGATAAAAGCACAAGGAAAGCCCAATAGTTTCAACGGTTTCAAATGGATGTCCCAATGGCGCGATTACTCCGGTAACATCCACACCGGACGCTATGCGATACGTCCCGGCGAGAACGTTTACCATGTATTCAACCGTTTCTACAGAGGATACCAAGCCCCCATGAACCTGACCATCGGAAGCGTACGCACTTTGGACAGGCTGGCGCGTAACGTAGGGAAACAACTGATGATTGATTCCGCCGAAATAGCCGGAGTGATAAATGACTCTCTGCTCCAGCAACGGCTGGGATACAGCAAAGCGACAATAGCCTGCCTTTTCATACCCGAAACCTACCAGGTATATTGGAACATGAGCGTAGAGGATTTCCTCGAACGGATGCAGAAAGAACATCAGAAGTTCTGGAATCGGGAACGGCTCAATAAAGCGAAAGCCATCGGCATGACACAGGAAGAGGTATGCACCCTCGCTTCCATCGTTGAAGAGGAAACAAACAACAACCAGGAAAAACCCATAATTGCCGGTCTGTACATCAACCGTATCCACGCCGGCATGCCACTGCAAGCCGACCCTACCATCAAGTTTGCCCTGCAAGACTTCAGCCTGCGCCGTATTGCCAATGCACACCTCACCATCGATTCGCCCTACAACACCTACCGCAACCTCGGCCTGCCCCCCGGCCCTATCCGCATTCCCACCCCCATAGGTATAGACGCAGTCCTGAATTACACCAGACACAATTACATTTATATGTGTGCCAAAGAAGATTTTTCAGGAACCCATAATTTTGCAGCCAACTACGCCGAACACATGAAAAATGCCAGAAAGTATTGGAAGGCATTAAACGAAAGAAAGATTTTCAACTAATATCATAATAAAACAAAAGCAAAAAGCTATATTTGCGATTGTTACTAAAACCATGATTAACACTTAAACACTAAAAAATGAGCAAACAACTCTTACTTGGCGATGAAGCCATTGCACAGGCTGCATTAGACGCCGGCCTATCCGGTGTGTACGCCTACCCGGGTACTCCTTCGACGGAGATTACCGAATATATCCAGACAGCAGCGATTACTGCCGAAAAAGGTATCCACAACCGCTGGTGTTCCAACGAGAAAACTGCCATGGAAGCAGCTTTGGGAATGTCGTTCGCAGGAAAACGTTCGCTGGTCTGCATGAAACATGTAGGCATGAATGTGGCTGCCGACTGCTTTATCAACTCCGCCGTGACCGGCGTTAAAGGCGGCATCATTGTTGTTGCAGCCGACGATCCCAGCATGCATTCGTCACAAAACGAACAAGACAGCCGCTTCTACGGTGACTTTGCATTGATTCCGATGTACGAACCGAGCAACCAGCAAGAAGCCTACGACATGGTTTACAACGGATTTGCCTTTTCCGAACAAACCGGCGAACCGCTGCTGATGCGTATGGTTACCCGGCTGGCGCATTCCCGTTCCGGCGTAGAACGCAAGGCGCAACAGCCCCAGAACGGGGTTTCTTTCAGTGACGACCCGCGCCAGTTCATCCTGCTCCCCGGCAACGCCCGCAAACGCTACAAACTTCTGTTGCAGCATCAGGACGATTTTGTCAAAGCCTCGGAAAACTCACCTTATAACAAGTACATAGACGGTCCCAACAAAAAACTGGGCATCATCGCCTGCGGCATCGGTTATAACTACCTTATGGAGAACTATCCCGAAGGCTGCGAATTTCCGGTATTGAAAATCGGCCAGTACCCGCTTCCCAAGAAACAACTGATGCAGCTTGTAGAAGCCTGCGACGAAATACTCGTACTGGAAGACGGACAACCGTTTGTAGAAAAACAACTGAAAGGTTGCCTCGGCATCGGCGTAAAAGTCAAAGGACGTCTGGACGGCACACTGTCGCAGGACGGAGAATTGAATCCGGACAGTGTAGCACGCGCCGTAGGCAAAGAGAACAAAGCTGAATTCGCTGTTCCCTCACTCGTCGAAATGCGCCCGCCAGCCTTGTGCGAAGGTTGCGGACACCGCGATATGTACACCGTGCTGACCGAAGTGCTCCGGGCAGAATACCCCAGCCACAAGGTATTCAGCGACATCGGCTGCTACACCTTAGGAGCCAACGCTCCTTTCAATGCCATTGACTCCTGCGTAGACATGGGAGCTTCCATTACAATGGCAAAAGGCGCCTCGGATGCCGGAGTCCATCCTGCGGTTGCCGTTATCGGCGACTCCACCTTCACCCACTCCGGCATGACAGGCCTGCTGGACTGCGTAAACGAAAACGCCAACGTCACCATCGTCATCTCCGACAACGAAACCACAGCCATGACCGGCGGACAGGATTCAGCCGGAACCGGCCGTCTCGAAGCTATCTGTGCAGGTATCGGCGTAGCGCCCGAACATATCCGCGTAGTAGTTCCATTGAAGAAGAACTACGAGGAAATGAGGCAGATAATCCGCGAAGAAATCGAATACCGCGGAGTATCCGTCATTATTCCCCGCAGAGAATGTATTCAAACTTTAGCACGTAAGAAACGAAACAAGTAAAGCCATGAAAAAAGACATTATACTTTCCGGCGTAGGCGGACAAGGCATCCTCTCTATCGCTACCGTAATCGGGCAGGCAGCCCTTAAAGACGGATTATACATGAAACAGGCTGAAGTACACGGAATGAGCCAGCGAGGCGGAGACGTACAGTCCAACCTCCGCATCAGCGACCGGCCTATCGCTTCCGACCTCATCCCTACAGGCAAATGCGACCTTATCATATCACTGGAGCCCATGGAAGCGCTGCGCTATCTTCCCTACCTCAGTCCCGAAGGCTGGCTGGTAACCAACGAAGCCCCTTTCATCAATATCCCCCACTATCCTGCCGCAGAAGCTCTCAAAGCCGAACTTGACAAGCTTCCTCACAAGATTGTACTGAACGTAAACGAAGTAGCCAAAGAAGTGGGCTCTCCACGCGTTGCCAACATCGTGTTGCTGGGAGCTACCATTCCGTTCCTCGGCATTGATTATCAGAAGGTACAAGACAGCATCCGCGACATTTTCCTGCGTAAAGGCGAAGCCATTGTAGAGTTGAACCTCAAGGCCTTGGTTGCCGGTAAGGAAATTGCAGAAAACCTGATGTAAATCAAAATACCAATAACCATGAATGACAAATACTGGGAAGAAGAGATAGAAACCATGCCGCGTGAGGAGTTGCACAAACTGCAACTCCGGCGGCTTAGGAAGACAATCGGCATTGCAGCAAATTCCCCCTATTACAAACAAGTTTTTCAAAAGCACGGCATTACGGCAGACAGCATCCGGTCGATAGAAGACATCCGGAAAATCCCGTTTACCACCAAGGCGGACATGCGCGCCAACTACCCTTTCGGACTTGTGGCCGGCAATATGCACGAAGACGGTGTACGCATCCACTCTTCCAGCGGAACCACGGGAACGCCCACCGTCATCGTCCACTCCCGGCACGATCTGGAGTCCTGGGCCAACCTTGTAGCACGTTGCCTATACGCAGTAGGCATACGAAAGACCGATGTTTTTCAAAACAGTTCCGGGTATGGCATGTTCACCGGAGGATTAGGTTTTCAATACGGAGCCGAGCGCCTGGGCGCACTGACCGTACCCGCCGCTGCCGGTAACAGCAAGCGGCAAATCAAGTTCATCACGGACTTCAGAACCACCGCCTTGCATGCCATTCCCAGCTATGCCATACGCCTGGCGGAAGTATTTCAGGAAGAAGGTATCGATCCGGCATCGACTACTCTGAAAACCCTCGTCATCGGAGCCGAACCTCATACGGACGAACAGCGCAGGAAGATTGAGCGGATACTGGGTGTCAAAGCCTACAACAGTTTCGGCATGACCGAAATGAACGGTCCCGGCGTTGCCTTTGAGTGTACCGAGCAAAACGGCATGCACCTTTGGGAAGATTGCTATCTGGTTGAAATCATCAATCCGGAAACCGGCGAACCGGTTCCCGACGGTGAGATTGGAGAACTGGTCCTGACTACCCTCGACCGTGAAATGATGCCGTTGATACGCTACCGCACACGCGACCTTACCCGCATACTTCCGGGTACATGCCCCTGCGGACGTACGCATCTGCGCATCGACCGCATCAAGGGCCGCAGCGACGATATGTTTATAATCAAGGGTGTCAACATCTTCCCCATGCAGGTGGAAAAGGTATTGGTGCAATTCCCCGAATTGGGCAGCAACTACCTCATTACTCTGAAAACCATCAGCAATCAAGATGAAATGATTGTGGAAGTAGAGCTCAGCGACTTATCCACCGATAACTATATAGAACTGGAGAAAGTACGCAAAGCTATTTCCCGCCGACTGAAAGATGAAATCCTTGTCACTCCTAAAGTGAAGCTGGTCAAGAAAGGCTCCCTGCCTCAAAGCGAAGGCAAAGCCGTCAGGGTAAAAGACTTGCGGGATAACAAATAATATTCTACCGGTATGTCCAGTTCCAACCGTTAATGAAGCCGTGCCATACCGGTAAATATCCCTGCATTATACTCCCGAAACTCCCGGAATTTACTTCCCAAACACCGGGCATTCCAACCTAAAACTTCAGGCATTTCGGGAGTAAACACCTGGAGTTAAACGAGCAAAAGCCTGGACTTTTCCCCCTCACTGCAACCAATCCGATTTTTACTGAACTCTCTGATCTTGGGTCAATGTAAAAACCTGAGGGGTAAATTTATAAATTGTTATCTTTGTCTCC
>ERZ506896.53-NODE-53-length-106274-cov-5.500748_pt1 | contig 106274 bp, 105 predicted proteins | sample MGYA00513176_ERZ506896 | MGnify/ENA metagenome assembly ERZ506896
ATTGGCTCCCGTGAGACTCAGATTCACCGTATTTTCCGTAGCATAGACCCATACATCGCCATCCAATTTCCCGTTCTCTCCGGAAAGGTTCACCGTTACGGTGCTCTTCTTACCTGAGGCAACTATAGCACTTATCGTGCCGTCTTCATCTGTATGTCCCGTCATCACTGCATTTTTACCGGAAAGATCCACAGTAATGACTCCACTGGTTTCAGTCGCAGGATAAAAGGGATCTTTTCTACCCGTATACAGTCCGCTTGTCAGTGTACTGTCGTCGCCGGACATGGTGAGATGCACTTCGCCCCCTCGAGTAGCAAAGATATTTCCTTCCACCGATCCTTTCTTTCCTTCGATTGAAATATCGATAATCCCATTCGATTCAGCTTTCATCAAGCCGGGCTGTTTCCATTTTTGCTTGTCAAAAAAGGATTGACTCATGGAAAAATTATCCCCTGTGGATTTGATCGTTACATGACCTTCGTATTCCGCCTGTGTATCACCGCGGATAAAGGAATCATTGCCGGTGATATTAAATTCCGCCTGTCCTCCGCTTTGAGCGTAGATTACCTGTCTTGCAAAAGTACTGGTTCCCAGAGAATTCAAATAGGATCCGTCTTTCGTCATGTTAACCAATACTTTCGAATTGGTTCTGACATCAACCAGCCCCGATATCTGAACCAGCACGTTCTCTCTGTTATCTTTATTAATTACCACGTTTGTTCCGTAAGTACCGTCACCATTGGCCGTATGAATACTATTTACCGGGTACTCATTATCTTCATTGAGAGAATCAAAAATCTTTACCGTATCTCCATCGATGAAAACATCCCCTTCCTGCGCCCCTACTGTACCAACGATATCGATATCTTTTGCTTTCAGATCAACCGTAAACTTTGTATCTTTGCCTTTCCCTGAATGAATAGCTTTCGATTCGGAGGTAAGCTTGATCGTATCCGCTTCGATAGAAATACCTGTTCCTACCGGACCCCAGCCTTCTTCAGGATCAGGTGGAAATGAAGAATATATTGAATTTCCGATAGCTGCACGGGGATCCATCCCTGCTTCCGCGGTAATATCGACGATGCTTCCTTCTCCGCCCTTCACGGTGATACCGCCGCCGTTGTCCACCATGCCGTATCCGCCTTCTCTTGCAGTGATTTTCAGATTCTTAAATCCGCTGATATCCACCGTTCCGTTTCCCTGTGTGTAGACCGCATCATTATTGGCGGTGATATTGATATCTCCGCTGACATTGATCTTTGTCGCATCCCCGTCCCCGTCATCGATGATTCCTTTGTCTGTCCATTCATCTCCCTTGAAATCTGCACTGACGGTCAAGTTCTTTGCCGTTACTTCCGCATTTCGGATTGCCGAACCGTCGCCCCGAGAACCGTCTGTCCAGTTGATGACGAGGTTCCGATCTGCATGATCATAAGACTTCATATCTCCTGCAGCACCGCCGCGGTTCGAGCTGACCATTTGGTTTGTCAGGGTATCCGTATTGGTCGCTTCATCATACGTCGCTTGGGCGCTTACCCCCCCCAAAAAAATTCCGCCGATACTCAGTGCAAGCAGCATCAATTTTGCATTTCTTTTCATTCTTTCTCTCCTTTTCTTATGAAATATAAAAGATATATAAAAATGGCAGCTGAACAAAAAAACGGATGCATCACCTCCGCATGTTTATTGACTCTGTCGTTCCCGCAACGCAGGGAAAAACGCATCAGGGAACAGATATAACAAAAACGGATTCACCGCTTCGTACCGAGAGAAAAGAAATAAGGCTTCTTCCGCCTCATTCCATGAAAACAGGGGAGAACTTTCGATATCATCTCATGTATCTCCCGCAGAGCCTCTTTTCACAAAAAAGGCTTCTTTGTTATTATTGTCGGATATTATTCATAGTAAGTCAAGGAACTTTTTCCCCGAGTGTAACAATTTTACCTGATTTTTTCATATTTTTTCTTTTTGCCCCGATTGTCATATCATCAAAGCTTCCGATTCTTTTTCTCACGAAAGGATTTTCCATTTTTTCACCGCTTCATAAATTTTCTTTTCTCTGTTTTAAGAAATAAGGAAATAGAGGAGCAAATGATTTTAAAATCTTTCTTTTGTAAAAATGACACTCTTTCACAAAAATGGAAATGGTCGCCACAAAAAGGAAATGCAGGGATAAAAAAAGAGATTTCCTCAATTTTATTTCCTTCATCAAAACAAAAAGGACAGCCCGATTTCTCAAGGCTGCCGCTTTTGTATTTCACTTAAAATTTATATTCATAACCGAGCATAAAATTTCTTCCTTGGGTGATGTAGCCGTATTTGCTGTCGCTCGGTGCGGTGACCGTCGTGTAGTCGACTCGGTCAAGCAGGTTGTTTACATGGAAGAATACGCGATGCGCTTCCCCCGGTTCATAGGATATGTCCAAATCGGTGAACAGGGCGGGTTTCACTTTGGTCAGCCCGTTGTCGCCGTCATTGTAGCGGTATCCTAAGTAGTTGGCGGTCAATGCGCCTGTCCATTTATCTTTGTGATAGCGGATGGCGGAAGTCAGCTGGAAACGGTTGTCCGTATGGATCCAGTCTCCCACATTTCCCTGACTGTCCAGACTGCGTTCCGTCGGGTTGCTGTAAGCGATCCCCCATGAGGTGTCCAAGTAATCATTGTGATGAATGTCGGCGGAAATTTCGATGCCCGTGTTTTTGCTGTCCGTGTTGCTGTACTGTACGTCACCTGTGATGGGCGATCCGCTGAAGCTCTGTATGGAGTCTTTGATGTCATAGTGGAAGAGCGCTATACGCCAAGATACATTCCCTCTGTTCAGCTTGTATCCCGTTTCATAATGTGTGCCGTGTTCGGGCTGTAAGTCTACATTGGGAAGCATGGCGGATCCGCCGAAGATCTTCGAGAGTTCGGGAAGGCGGAAGGATTTCCCCGCTTTGGCGTAGAAACTGCTGTTATCGTTGATTTCACGGATATACTGAATTTCGGGAGTGAATTTGCTCTGGTTTGCCTGCACGGAATTGCTCTGCTTGCCGCTTACTGTTTCGGTGCTGATACCGCTCGCACGGCGGACGAAAGTTTCACGGCCATTGAAAATCAGCTGATCTTTTTCCGTCATGTTCCAATGATAGGATGCATAGATGGAGTAGATATCTCTGTTGTAACTGCCGAATTTCGCAGGCTGAGCAGGGATAGATCCCATTTTTTTCGTCCCTGCGCTTCTGACGTCCATGTCTTCTCGTTTGTAGGAAGCGCCGATGAGGAATGTATCGTCTCCTCTTGTATTGAATACCTGCTGGATGTTCAGGTTCGTATTATGTCCTTTACGCCAGCTGTATTGAATATTTTCCTTGATCGCTCCCGTTTTGGAAACAAAGGAAATCTGGTCATAATTTCTTTCCTGCGTACCGTAGGAAGCAAAAGCGGTCAGACCGTTTTTATCGTCGAAATCCAAAAGGAATGTATTGTTGTGATCTTCATATTTCTTCACTTGGTAGGGGCTTTTTGTGTACGACGAATCCATCTGGGAAATTGTGTTTTTCGTATTGACGTAGTTATGGCTGAATTTCCAGTTGTCATTGATTGCATAGTTCCAGTAAACGCCCCTGTCTTCGCCTTTATTGTAGTCATACCACCGCTCCGACGTTTTCCCCATGGCGGTCACTTTGGTCGTGCTTGTGATGGGAGAAATGCCGCCGCGGTGTTCATAATAGGCGGAAACATTGAGTTTTCCCGTTCCCACATTCACATTATATCTTTGCTTATCATAATTTCCTGCCGATACTTTTACGCTGTTTCCTATACGGCTTTTGGTGATGATATTGATGACGCCCCCGGTCGCTTCCGATCCGTAGAGAACGGAACCGCCGCCGCGGACGATTTCGATATGGTCGATCGCATCGGCACCGATGTCCTCCAGATTGTACTTGGCATCTTGGTTCATCGGCACGCCGTCCACCAGTACGAGGGTCCCCTTGTCCACACCGCGGATATTGATCTTGCTCGTCATGGAGCCCATGCTGATACCGTTCGGCAGCTGGGTGCTCGGAAAAAGGCCGAGAGAATTTCGAAGGACTTCAAAGGCGCTTCCTGCACCGCTCTGTTCGATTTCTTTTCGTTCAATGACTTCCACCGAAGCAGGTGTTTCCAAGTCGTAATTTTCCACCCTCTGGGCAGTGACGATCACCGGATTCAGTTCATACACATCGGCAGCAGATACGTTTTCCATGCCTCCGAATGCACCGAATGCCGTTGCGCATAAGATGACAGCTTTCAAAAATCTCCCTTTCATAAAAAATCCCTCCAAAAACCTTTCCAACAAAAAACACCTGTCATTCATAAAAAAGAGAAGAATCCCTTTCATCAGTCACGTTCTTACTCAGAGCCTCTTTTCTTCTTAATGTATAACAAGTGCATTTATAATTAATTATCATAATAATATCACATTAAAAGAATATCATCAATATATTTTGTAATGAAATAATAATTATAAGAAGAGTTTTTATTAATTTTTCATTATGGAAAAGTCCCTTCGGACAGGAAAAAGTAATGAATTTATAGGAAAGCGGATCAAATTATTTTAAAATCCTTCTTTTGTAAAAATGAAGCTCTTTCATAAAAATTGAAATGCTCGCCGTAAAAAGGAAATGCAGGGATAAAAAAGATGATTTTCCTTTCCTCATAAAAAAACTGCATGACATCGAGCAGTCACGCAGGATTTTTCTATATTTTACCCTTCTCTTTGTTTACTGTCTGATCTTATTTTCCGTAAAATACCGGCAGGATTTTTTCTATTTCTTTTTCTACTTCCTGCAAAATAACGTTTTCATCGGCACTGGAACGGGCTGTCCCTTGGGCTCTCACGATATCATAGGAGTTAAATCCCATGATTTCCGTGAAAACTTCCTTCAAATAGTAGTTGGCAAAATCGAGGGGCGTGTAGCGGTCGTTATTGGTATACACCGAACCGCTTGCGATCAGGGCAAGCACTTTGTAGTCATCGGTCATCAGGCCGACAGACCCTTCTTTTGTGTACTTGAACACTTCTCTTGCGATCAGAATATTGTCCATATAGTCTTTTAATCTTGAGGGAATGTTAAAATTGTGGACAGGGAGGGCGATCACAATCCTGTGGTGATCTTTGAATTGTTCAAGAAGTCGTCCGGATATTTCTGCCGTTTCTTTTTCGCTTTCCGTCAGACTTTCCCCTGCCATTTGTTTTCCCCAGACGGTCAAAAGTCCGCCGTATTCGATCCGCGGAATGTCCTCTTCGTAAATATTCAGTACCGTTACTTCTCCGTCAGGGCAATATTCCTTACATTTCTTTTGGAACATTTCTTTCAGTTTCATAGAATAATGGTCGGGATTTTTGAAATCCGGATGAGCGTTGATGATGAGTGTTTTCATGGTGGTCTCCTTAACCTTCAATTTGAATGACCTATCCGGAATTTCCGGACAGTTGGATTTTTATGGTGTTAAAAGGGAATAAAATATTATATAAAACGCTGCCTGCCACTATAAGAATCTTTTCTCGTTATCACGGGCGCTTCATTTTAATGTCTTTGCTCATAAAATCAAAAGCAATTTCTTCTATGTCTTCTGCATCTAACGAATCAAGCACAGAGACCGCACCGTAACGGTTCAAATAAGACTCGCAGCACCGTCTGAAAACGGGTGTACTTGCATTTCCCGTTTCTTCCTGAATCCGTTTCAACGCCGACAGCAGTCCTTTAACAATCGTTTTATTCATGCTCATAGCTTGATCAAACAAGTCTTTTTGAATTTGCTGTGCAGAAAGCAATATTTTCGTCAAATGATAAGGATCCCCTCCGTTCCTCTTCTTCTCTTCATCATAAGTCAAATAACCTGACCACCAAAGACGGGAAACAGCATTGTAATAACAAAGAGACGCCCGCCCTTCTGTAGCAAAGAACCTTTGATCTATACTGACTGTCCCGTCATCTTTTTTCCACCGTTTCAACACATAATCTTTGTATTCGATATGACAGAGCGCTGACCACAGCAGCGGATCAGATGCTTGAAGGGGAGTGATCTTATCTTTATATGCATCGTAAAGCATTCGTATATTAATCAGATCGTCCCGGTTTTTTGATTCCGCATCATCACCGGAATAGTCTAAACCTATCTTCGGCACAACAATGGAAGACTCTTTACAATATTCATCTATTTCAGCATCAATAAAATATTTTTCCACCCACGATTCTTCACTGTAATAATTTTCCCTGTTATTCGATAAATCTTTTTTGAGAAGTTTATAAGCCTCCTTGGTAAAATAAATCAGATTCATAAAGTCGGATCCTCCTCTCTGATGGTAGACCATTCGATCAGTTTTTCCATAAGATTATTAATTGCATCGCCGGTGACGTTTCCAAGCAACATGTTCGCTATCTCATAATCGGATTTTGAATTCTCCGACAGATCAATAATGTCGTGCTTTATCAGTGCATCATATATTGAATCGGCCCATATCGTGCCCTTGAAATGAGTCAATGGTTCTTCATCCTCTCCAACCATAGTTTCCTCGGCACGCAATTTCCCGAGAGCTTCAACAATGGCAGGTAAAATAAGGGATGCATGGATAAACCTCTCAACACCTTGTTTCAGATGTCTTTTACTTATCATTCTTGCATAGTTTTTATACTCTGTATCAGGCAAAGTTATAACGATATACTCTCCACCATCTACCGATGTTTCCGGGAAAAATACACTCATCTTTGAAGCGTTTCGATCCCCTCGAACCTGTACTATACCGGCCATGTTTTTCTCGAGCTGTGTATTTAATTTGATTTTCAGCCCCGGTTCTTCTGCGAGTATACCGCCCTTTGGAATTTTAAATCCGAAACTCCCGAAATAATCTTTATTAAATTCATCAAGCCTGAAATCCTCCAAATCTCGAGTCGCGACAATCAGTGCTTGCAGATCGACAGCATCTCTTATTTTCTTTTTGGCTATTCTGATCCTTGTAACTCCCGACAGGTCCAATTTATATATTTCTCTTAAAGACGTCCGATAACAGGTTACTCTCAAAATTACTTTTGCATCACCGGCTTTAATTTTTTGAACAAGTCCTTTACAGTGGAGCTCACATTTCAATTCAAGAACGATTTCAGAGCTGCTATCGGTATGAGACGGAATTTCTATCTTAAAGCTGCTATCCGGATAATCATTTGTATATTCATTCAGCACCGGATGGGGATATTCAACGGCTCTGGTTTTCATTCGACGTCACCTCCATTGTAAAAACCGGTATCAACCCCATGAGTTCGCTATTCTCAAATTCGATATGAAGATTATTTCTGCCTGCTTTAATCGGGAGCGGACCCATCTTTTCACCATGAACATCCATTAGAGGCCGCCCCTCCAGTTTCACATTTTTTATATTGACAGCATCCTGTTTGTCATCATCTCGTCCGGCATAAAATTGAATATATACTTTATCATAGTCCTTCGGCGAATTGATAAACAAGCGATACTTATTTCCCGCCAGATAGAATATCCGATGATCGGCCAAATTCAATGAAGAAATTTTGACCTTTCCTGCTCCCGGAGCCACACCTTTTTCACCGCCTGCTTTCGGTATAACAACAGGGATTACATTTTTTTGTCTCTTCTTACGCTTTTTCTTGCCCGCCTTAATTCCCGATTTTTGCGTCACCGATCCTTCGCTTGACGATGCACTCTCATACTGATTGTTGTAAAAAACTCTTCCCGTATTAGAAACTATCTCACTAACCTTCACATCCATCAACAGTTCGTCAGACCCTTCCCCCAACATCCCTTCAGAACCATCAGGAAGATAATTTCCTATTCCTGCATCCATTTGATCCGTTATATCTGCCCGATCAAATTCATCCAAAACATTCTGAATCGCCTTAGAAATATTCCTGATATACTTAGCTGCAAGATTATGTAGTTTGCGATTATCTGTTATATTTTTTGCTTTCCATTCCGTATGCTGCGGCGGTTCTGCCTCACGAAGTGTCTTACTCAGTTCCATTTCTCCCACATCATTTACGATAATAACCAAAGAATAGTGAGGAAGTGATTCCTGTGTGGTATTTATCAACATTCCGTTTGAACGAAATCTTGATAATGCCAAAGTATAACTATCATCATAACGTACATAAATACTGAGATCCCCCTCTTCAGCAATGGTTACAATTATCGGTTCCGTCTTCGTTACGGTTTCATAAATTTGTCGGGTACTCTTCAACATCGCTTCATCTTTGAACTCTTTATACAGCAATTCCTCTAAGGTCTGCTTCGACACTATGTAGTGCACTGAAGGCGATTCAACCTCTACTTCAAGTTTTCCGTCCTTTATGGCAAGAATAAAATTTCTTAAAACCGCAACGGCAATATCTCTTTCCCATGTTTCAAATTCTTCCGTCTTAAAGCCGAATATAGCAACGTCTGTTCCCGTTTCAGTTCTTTTGAATTCATCAATCTCGGCAAGGCTGCATTTGTCTTCCGGATATATGGGTCGTCCCGTATATTCATCTTCCAGATACAGATATTTCCCGGTCGAATCTGCCGGGCGAATTTTACCATTATATTCTCTCTGCGTTCTTACAAGATGAGTCACTCCTTGGAATGCACGCCCTTCCTCTTTCACCAATGTATTATAAAAGACCATGTTCAACCCGGAATAGGCAAAGGGAGCATTTTTCCCTATGCCGAATGACCCTGCACTGTTTTTATTTTGTTTAATGGAAATACCTTCCGTATTAACGAGCAAATTCCAATATGTTTCACCGGAAGCGGCGTTTATTCCTTTAAGACCTGTAGTATTATAATCACTCATCATAAGTACCGGAATTTTTTCCATCTTCAGATGCTTTGACACATTATCTAAAAAATTGATTATTTTCTCTGTTTTCATCGGACTGTTATTCCAATATTCATAAGCATTCCCGACAGCCTCTCCGAATTCTTTAAATACATCAAAATCATCTTTCTTAAGATTAAATTGCTTAAACTTGACTTTTACCGGTTCCTCTTCAGGAATATCGGCATCCCGTGCATCCAAAGAATTCTGGCACACTTCACGAGCAAGACCATCCATAATCCCTGTCCCTTTAAACATTGTGATAGCAGCATCATTGCTTCCTTTCACGCTGCCGGTTCCCAGTAACGGAAAATCCCAACATACTTTACCCATTCCGCTCCCTCCTTATTTCAATGTGAAACGTTCATCTTTTACATCCAGTCCGAGAAAACGATTTTTTGTGTTCTTCAGTTCCTTTTCCAATGTAGAAAAAATTTTCCTTATATCCTCGTCGGTGTACTCATAATTTGTTCTGCTTGAACAATTTCCCAAAAGTCGCATCATCTCCAGAATCTTGTTTGTCCGTGCTTCTGCAAGTCTTACAAAACGTTCTCTTTTTGTTTCTCCCATGATCTTTTCCTTTCCGCTGTCCTTTTCCGGTCCAGCACTTATTATAAAAATATTTTTATATATTTTCAATATATATTTTTATATATTATATCATATATTTAAAATATATTCACGAAATATAATTAAATTTGTAAAATAAAAACAGCGGTATTTTTTTACCACTGTTCTTGTTATATTTTCAAATTATTTTTGAATATTATCTTCAAGTATTTTAAAACACTTCACCATAAACTCCGCCATTGTCCGAATTACCGGAATTGTCACGGAATTTCCGAATTGCTTATATTGCTGTGCTTCACTCATGCCTTCAGGAAAAGAAAAGGAATCTTTACCGTTTTCAATGAAAGCATATCCGATGAAGCCTTGCAATTTCCCCCATTCCCTCGGTGTCATAAAACGTACACAGTCGTCATTTAACGGTGTTCTTTTGGACGGATAAATCATTCCGGGGATTTTATCTTGAGGATCGTATACGAGATTTCTCTCTTTCCCGGAACCGCCGGTAGCCATGATTGTACTTGCCACAGGAGTGTCTATAGACGGATCATTAACCACCTTATATCCGAAACCGTTCCCGTTTTTGTGATTTCTTTCCCGATGTCTTTTCAAAGTGTCAAAATAACCGGACGACAGATAATATTTCGGATCTGCGCCGAATTCCAGCAGTTCCTGCAAGTCTTTATATATAGTTTCTTGATTTTCTGTAGGAAGAGACTCGGGAAGAGAAGTAAGAGCATCGCCGAAATGATCACGACTGAATGCCATGATATATGTTCTGGGACGATTTTGCGGTATTCCGAATTTTTTTGAATTTCTCACAAAATCTCGTCCGTCATAATCCGGCGTTCCGTCTGTCCCCTGCCGGACTCCTATGACCTTATAATGTAAGTCTGTCTCAAGAATATTAATGATCGTTCGGAAGGTTTTTCCCTTATCATGTCTTATCAAATTATCAACATTTTCGAGAAATACCGCTTTCGGGGATGTACGCCTGATTATATCGGCGATCTCTGAAAATATATTCCCTCTTCCTTTATCTTCAAACCCGAGTTTAAAGCCTTGCATACTGAAACTTTGACAGGGAAATCCGGCGAGCAACACATCATATTCCGTTTTTTCAACCAGTTTTTTAAATTCTTCCGATGTCAAATCATTCTCAGGATCATCACCGTACAAATGCATATATGTTTGACAGGCATATTTATCTGTTTCCGATGACAGAACATTTTCAAACTCACCGGTCATTTCAAATCCTCTTCGGATACCGCCTATCCCTGCGCAGAGATCTATTGTTTTGTAAGGCATTCTTTTCTCTCCTTCACATATTTTTCTACGGTATCTGCGCACTTAAATAAATTTTTCTTTATATCTTTGCCCCAAAACCGCAATACGGTCCAACCGCCGGATGAAAGAATTTCATTGACTTCCTTATCACGGGATATATTTCTTTCAATCTTACGAATCCAAAAATCACGATTGCTCTTTATATCATATTTCCGATGTTCCCAATCAAAACCGTGCCAAAATTCCGAATCGCAAAAAACGGCAATCTTCAGTCCTTTAAATGCTATATCGGGACAACCGGAAATGCTCTTAACATTTTTTCTGTAATGAAGCCCTCTTCGCCACAATTCTTTTCGTAATAAAAGTTCGATCTCCGAATCTTTATTGCGAACATGCTGCATATTTTTATGGCGTTGTTCCGGCGTCAATCTGTCCGCCATAAAAACACCTCCACATCTGTCTGATTATTTTCTTGAAATCTCTTCTGTAATCTGTATCACTGCCACAATTGTCACCGGAATTCAGAAGAAATGTTCTTCCCCAAAACCGGGGGTTCTTTTATTTTGACGTTCTTATTCACTGAAAATATTATCTCATTCTGAGATATGTGATTTTGCACTACGCAATTAATTTTACTCTTTTTTCGGCTTTTCGCCAATCCTTTGTCGTTTAAGTATATGAACATTATTTTATTACATATATAACAATCAAGCCATGTGAAAAAAGATTTCATAAGAGCCGCCGTTTATCTTTAAAGCATGTTCTCATGAAATCTTTTAATTTCAATTCTTTTATTCCGCCTTCTCTATCAGCGCCACTGTTTCTATATGCATCGTTTGCGGGAACATGTCGACCGGTTGTACTTTTTTTATTTCGTATCCTTTGGTTTTCAATATTCTCGCATCCCTTGCGAAGGTGGCGGGGTTGCAGGAGATGTAGACTATTTTTTTCGGGTCCATTCCTGCCGCTGCGTTCAGTACTTCTTCGCTGCAGCCTGCTCTTACCGGATCGACCACTATGATGTCCGGGCGGAGGCCTTTTTTGTACAGCTCGGGCATGAGTTTTCCTGCGTCGGCGGCGTGAAATTCCGTGTTTTCTATTCCGTTCAGTTTTGCATTTTTCTTTGCATCTTCTATGGCGGATTTTACGATTTCTATGCCGATCACTTTTCCTGCTTTTTTGGCAAGGCAGAGGGAAATCGTGCCTGTACCGCAGTATGCGTCGATGACCGTTTCTCCGCCGGAAAGACCGGCGTATTCCAGTGCCGTTTCATAGAGTATTTCTGCCTGTTCTTTATTGACTTGGAAGAAGGAGTAGGGGGATACTTCGAAGCGAAGTCCGCAGAGGGAGGCGGTGAGTGTTTTTTCTCCCCATAAATGACGCATCTTTTTCCCTAAGATGACATTTCCCGGAAGAGGCTGCACGTTGTGATAGAAGGAAATGACTTCGGGCATTTCTTTTTTTACGGCTTCTATCCATTCTTTTTCTTTCGGCAGTTCTGCTCCTGCGGTGACGATGAGGGCCATCATTTTCCCTCCGTCGCCGACGCGGCCCATGATGTGGCGGAGGCTTCCCTTTTTCTGCTTTTCATCATAGAGGGAAATATTGTGTTTTTTGATAAATCTTTCTGCAAATCGGAGAAGTTTGTTGTTTTCTTCCTGCTGAATGAGGCAGTTTTGAATGGGAACGATGTCATGGCTTCCCTGTCTGTAGTATCCCAGCGCAGGCATGCCTTTGACGATGCCGCAGGGAAGAATCATTTTGTTTCTGTAGTGAAAAGGAGCGCCGCCGGAGCTTATTTTTCTTACGGTCTCTCCCGATTGTTCTCCGATCCGTTCTACCACATTTTTTACACGGCGGTATTTGATTTCTTTCTGTCCTTCTTCGGTCAGGTGGGAAATCTGGCAGCCGCCGCAGTCTTTGTAGACGGGGCAGGCCGGTTCTGTCCTGTAGGGGGATTTCTTTTTGATGGAAATAAGCTGTCCCACCGCATAGGATTTTTTCAAGAGCTTGATTTTTACTTCCGCCGTTTCGTCGGGAAGGGCGCCTGCTACGAATATGGCAAGGTTTCCCGCTCTGCCGATCCCTTCTCCGTGGATACCCAGATCGGTGATGTCCACGGTGTATATGTCATTGATATGTACATTTGTTTCTGTCTTGTCCATCGGTTTTCTCCATTTTTATTTCTACGTTTAATTATACATGAAAAAAGAGACGGGGTGAACGATTTCTCTTTCACTCCGCCTCTTGTAAGGGTTCAGAATCCTACGGTAGGAAGCCATTTTTTGATATCTGCTCTGATGGAATCCGGGTTATCCTGCGCCCGTTTTCCTTCAATGCCGATCCCTTGCAGCACTTTTGCTCCTTTGGCATGGCTTGGGATTTGATCTTCTTTTCCCGTCATGTAGTCGCCTCCGGCCGTCGTAAAGGGGATGATGGTTTTTCCTTCAAAGTCGTAGCTTTCCAGGAATGTGTAGACCGCCATGGGGAGATCACTCCACCAGACGGGATAGCCGAGGAAAATCACATCGTAATCTTTCATATTTTCCACTCTTCCCTGAATGGCGGGACGGGCCTGTTCGTCTTTTTCTTTTTGCGCCGCTTCCGTCGCTTCTTTGTATGTTTCGGGATAGGGAACGACAGGCTTGATTTCAAACATGTCGGCTTTTACGTTTTCGCCGATGATATCTGCCACGATATGGGTATTTCCTTTGGAAATATATCCCACATTGTAGTTTTCACCTGTTCTGGAAAAGTAGGCAATCAGTACTTTTTTATCTTTCAAAGAGGGGACGCTTTCTGCTTTCGCCTGCGTGCTCCCTGAGGAAGTCCCTGCGGCCGATCCGCAAGCGGTCAGTGCCACTGCGGCAAAAAGCGCCACTATGGCGGCAATGATTTTTTTCATGATATTCTCCTTTTTATTTCAACAACAGTTCTGATTAAAATCATAGATCTTTTTATAATCCATGTCTAATACTTATTTTATTCAGTTTTCCATGCTTGTAAGGAATGGTTTCAGGAAATTTCGGTTCAATAAAACCGCCCTCTTACTGTCGGATTTTGGTCCGGTTTTCGGGGGCGGTTCATTTTGGTGCAAAGTTTTCCTCTTTATTCTATTTACTTTTCTCTTTATTTTTACTTCTTATTCTTTTACGCTCACTCTGAGGGAGGGATCGCCTTTTTCTTTTTTCAGCGGTTCTGCCGCTATTCCGCCGAAGGGCATTTGCGCTATCAGTTTATAGCTTTCCGGGATATCCAGCCATTTTTTTACTTTTTCATCGATCATCGGATTGTAGTGCTGGAGGCTTGCTCCCATGCCGAGTTCGCACAGCGCCGTCCAGACACTGATCTGGAGCATTCCGTTTGCCTGGTTTGCCCAGACGGGGAAGTTCTCTGCATAGGCAGGGTAGGTTTCCTGCATTTTTCTGATCGTTTCTTCATCGTAGAAATAGAGGATCGTTCCTGCTCCTGCTTTGAAGCCGTCGATTTTTTCCCGCGGCACTTTTCCTTCAAAGGAATCATAAACGAGATCCCACAATTTATCCTGCTTTTCTCCCGTGACGATGACTGCCCGGGCGCTTTTCATATTGAATGCATCGGGGACGAGTTCTGCCAGTTCCATGACGGTTTCTTTTATTTCTTCCGTTGTCACAGGAATGTCTTTGTTGATATGGTAGTAGGTTCTTCTTTTGGATAATGCTTCTGCAACTTTTGTCATTTATTTCTTCCTCCTTTTTATTAAATCGAATTTTATCGTTATATTTATTATACGCTTTTCTTTTCCCTCTGCAAGAAGAGAGCAAAAATTTTACAATTATATGAAATTATGCTGTTCATCGGATTCTTCGATTTTTCTCTGTATTTTGTCAACTTTCTTTATCTTGAAAAAAGTGTATAATAAGGATAGGCAAGTATGTCGACAGATTTGTTCCGGCTTTCCTGCGGGGCACGAGAGTTTTCCTTACCTGTTGCAGGGCGTATCCTGTCTCCCGTAAAGGAAGATTTGCTTCCCCGATGAGATTTTCTCCGTAACCATTCGACTGTCCGATTTTTATTTTTTCTTAATGCTTCGGTATTTGGAAGGAAATGAAAATCACCGGAAACCGTTTCGCTCCTCTATTGTTTCCGGATTCAAAATCCTCAGAGGAAAGGAATCATGATTTTGATTTCTTGTTTCAGTCAGAATCTTTTCTTCGGAATTCTTTCTTTTTCTCTATTCTCTGCATTCGGATTTTGAACAAATATAACGCCGGCCTGATCGGATCCACTGCCTGCCTTGCCGTTAATGTACCGGTATTTGAGGGACTTTTGTCTCATACATTCTTCACTGCACGGTGAAGTCACTCTGCACTCCAAAACATAGAACCCCTGCGGACTGCCATTCTGCGGGGGTTCTTACATTATCACTGTTTTTTGTTATAAATACGGGGATTTCAAGAAATATTTCCATGATAAAAGGATGCCTTGCGGTTCGAGCATCCTTTTTTGATCTTTATTTATCTGATGAAGAGCTTGAAGATTTGCCTGAAATTTTATCCAGTATTTTGTTTCCTGCCGCTTGGATTTTTTCTTTCAGTTCCTTTTTCTTCTTTTCTTCTTCTTCTTTCTTTTTCTTTTCCTCTTCTTCTTTGTCTTGTTTTGCTTTTTCCAGACGGGCTTTTGCTATTTCGCTTCTCACCGATGAGGGAATGGCAAAGGATTTGTACGGGTATTCACGGTCCGCCTGATTCATGTAGTCTCTCCAGATGGCGGCAGGGATTGTTCCTCCCGTATATCCCGCATTGGTGGAAGTGTCGTCGCCGATCCAGACGGCGGTGGACAGGTTTGGCGTGTATCCGACGAACCATGCATCATGTTCTTCGTCGGTGGTTCCCGTCTTGCCTGCCGCTTCTCTTCCGATATATGCGTTTCCGCCGGTACCGCGGTTGACCGCTTCTTCAAGGACGCTCGTCAGTTTCCATGCCGCCCCTTCATTGACGACCTGTCTGCTTTCCGTTGTTGCCGTATTATCTTCCAGTACATTTCCGTTCCGGTCGATGACTTTCAGGATCACCATCGGTTCCACAAGCCGTCCGCCGTCGGCAAAGACGCTGTAAGCTTTTGCCATATCCCAGACGGATACACCGTTTGTAAGGCCTCCCAGTGCCGTTGCCAAGTTGACGTCATTGTAGTTTCCGTCGGTGACAAGGCTGGTAATGCCGCAGTCTTTGGCAGTCTGTATGATTTTGCTGATGCCCACATCATCGGCAAGATAGACCGTGGGGATATTCATGGAATGAACCAGTGCTTCCGTGACGGTCGTTTTTCCGCCGGAATCGCCGCCGTAGTTTTTCGGTGCCCAGCCGCCGCCGAAATCTTTTGATTCATTGCTTAAAGTATCAAAAAGATTGACTTTGTTTTCAAAAGCGGTGAGGTAGACGAAAGGTTTGAATGCTGACCCGGGCTGGCGTGTCATCTGGACGGCACGGTTGAAATGGTCCTGTCCTCTGCCGCCGACCATGGCTTTTACATATCCCGTTCCCACTTCGATGGAAACAAGGGCGCCCTGAGGCTGGGTCAGTCCGTTCGCATCGGTATACGCATCGGGAAGATTATTTTTTAAAGCTTCTTCCGCCTCTTTCTGCATATCCAGATCAAGGGTGGTGTAGACTTGGAGTCCTTCTTTATAAATGGCATCGGAATCGTATTTTTCGCTGATACGGCGGATGACTTCATTGACGAAATAGGACGCCGTGCTGCCTGTTCCTTTTGATTCCTGAGGCTGAGCGAGGCCCAGATCGGCTTTCTTCGCAGCTTCCGCTTCCGCTTCCGTTATATATCCGTATTTTGCCATCTGATCGAGAACGATGCCCTGCCGGTATTTTGCCGCTTCCACGCTCCGAAAAGGAGAATAATAATTCGGGCTGTTCGGAAGTCCCGCAAGAAGTGCCGCCTGAGGAAGGGTCAGTTCGTTCACATTTTTACCGAAATAGACCCGTGATGCCGTTTCTATTCCGTAGCAGCCCTGCCCGAAATAAATCTGGTTCATATACATTTCGAGGATCTGCTGTTTTGTGTACTGCTTTTCTATTTTCAGAGCAAGAACGACTTCGAGAAGTTTTCTCTTCAATGTCTGTTCCTGCGTGAGAAATGCATTTCTTGCGAGCTGCTGGGTGATGGTGCTTCCCCCCTGCGCAGTGGCGTTTCCGCTCGTAATATTTCTGAAAACGGCACGGAGAATCCCCCTCGGATCGATGCCGTGATGTTCATAGAAACGGACGTCTTCGGCGGCGATGAATGCATTTTGCAAATTCACCGGCACCTCGTCAAGGGATACGGGGATGCGGTTTTCTTCCGCATGGACGGTGGTGATGAGCCTTCCTTTTGCATCATAAATACTGGATGATGCGGCAGGGGCGATGTTGGAGGAAATATCGGGAAGTCCGCTCGATACGGAGACAAAAAATCCCGCTGCGGCTCCTGCTGCGGCGATACACATAACAATAAAAAGGGAGAAGAAAATCTTTCTCCACGTCGATGTTTCTTTCGCATGACTGCGGCGAATTTCAGAATTCTTCATAAAATCCGGTCCTGTAGCTCCTTCTATATCAAAAATAATGCAAGTAACCTGCCAAGTTATATGTAAAATGCAACGCCTTTTAAGTCACGGGGCAAGTTACATATAATCTGTTTTATTATAGCACAACTCCCGAAAAGAAATTTTCAAAATGACAGGGGATTTCATTTTTTATTGATAAATTTAAATATTTCAATTTTTATTTTCTCCTTCTTCCGATTTTTACTTTTTCTTCTCTTTTTCAAAAGTTTGTTTCTTATCCCCCTTATAAAAAAAACCTTTAGCTCCGCGGAAATTGTGAAACTTCCCGTGAAACATAAGCTCTTCTGCCCTTCAAGACACTGCCTGCCGATGTTCGGGCAGCAGATGGAAAAATTCATCATTTCTTTTGTCCGACCGGATCGGTGATTTTTTCTTGTTTTTTTAATGAAACAGATATTGTAAATATTTTCAAACTGTTGTAATATGTATTCCGACACAAGATATGGTATCTGTCCATATATATATTCTACATTTGGTACTTTTTTCATTTAAAGCGTATACTATTTCATCAGTCATAAAAACAGGAGACAGGGAGATCATGAATCAGGAACTTAGGGAGGACTTGGATTTTCACTTCAATGTGATCAAAAGAAACGGGCAGGAAGTCAGTTTTGACATCACCAAAATCATCAATGCTATCGGAAAAGCAAATAATGAAGTCGAGGGCATTCATCAGCTGAATCCTTTCCAGATCCGTGCCATTGCGGACAATATTGCAAAAAAGATAGCCGATTATTCTCATGCCGCCAATGTGGAAGACATCCAGGATATGGTGGAAACGGGGATCATGGAAATGCGAGGCTATGAAGTGGCGCAAAAATACGTCCGCTACCGTTACAAGAGGGAAATTTCCCGTAAGAGCAACACCACCGATGACGGTATTCTTTCTCTCATTGAATTGAACAATGAAGAAGTAAAGCAGGAAAATTCCAACAAAAATCCGGTCATCAATTCCACCCAGCGCGACTATATGGCAGGGGAAGTGTCGAAGGATCTGACGAAGCGCCTTCTTCTTCCCGAAGAAATCGTAAAAGCTCATGATGCGGGGATCATTCATTTCCACGATGCCGATTATTTTGCCCAGAAGGAACATAACTGCGATTTAATCAATTTGGAAGACATGCTCCAGAACGGCACGGTGATCAGCCAGACCATGATTGAGAAGCCGCATTCCTTCTTCACCGCCTGCAATGTGACCACCCAGATCGTGGCACAGGTCGCTTCCAACCAGTACGGCGGACAGTCTTTCACTCTTTCCCATCTGGCTCCTTTCGTCGATATCAGCCGTCAGCGGATCAGAAAAGATGTGGTGGAAGAAAGAAAACTCACCGGCGAAACCATGGACGATGACATCATCGACAAAATCGTGGAAAACCGTCTCCACAGCGAAATCAAGAGCGGTATCCAGACGATCCAGTACCAGCTCATCACTCTCATGACCTGTAACGGACAGGCGCCTTTCGTCACCATGTTCATGTATCTTGACGAAGTGCCCGAAGGAAGAACCAGAGCCGATCTGGCAATGATCATCAAAGAAGTTCTTCTCCAGAGAATGCAGGGCGTTAAAAATGAAAAGGGCGTATGGATCACACCGGCTTTCCCGAAACTGATTTATGTCCTCGATGAAGACAATATTCATGACGGCTCTCCCTATTATGAACTGACGAAACTGGCTGCCAAATGCACCGCAAAAAGACTGGTTCCCGACTATATTTCCGCGAAAGTTATGAAACAGTACAAAAACGGCGACGTTTATCCCTGCATGGGCTGCCGCAGCTTCCTCACCCCCGACACGGAAGGACTTTCCGACGACGGTTCTCATAAATATTACGGCCGTTTCAACCAAGGGGTGGTCACCATCAATCTGGTGGACGTTGCCTGCTCTTCCGAAGGGGATATGGACAAATTCTGGGAAATCCTGGAAGACCGTCTTGAACTTTGCCACAGAGCTCTCCGCTGCCGTCATGAAAGACTGCTCGGCACCGTTTCCGATGTAGCTCCCATTCTTTGGCAGTACGGCGCTCTCGCAAGGCTGAAAAAAGGCGAAACCATCGACAAACTTCTTTTCAACAATTACAGCACCATTTCCCTCGGCTATGCAGGCCTCTATGAAATGTGCGTCAGAATGCTCGGCCTCTCCCATACCACGGAAGAAGGCAGAGAATTCTCCCTCAAAGTCATGCAGAAACTGAATGACAAATGTGCCGAATGGAAAGAAGCGGAACATATCAGCTACTCCGTCTACGGCACACCGATGGAATCGACGACTTATAAATTTGCAAAAGCACTCAAGAAACGGTTCGGCACCATTCCGGGCGTCACCGACAAAAATTACATCACCAACAGCTACCATGTCCATGTGGCAGAAAAAATCGATGCTTTCCATAAGCTGAAATTTGAATCGGATTTCCAAAAACTCTCTCCCGGCGGCGCTATTTCTTACATCGAAGTGCCGAATATGCAGAACAATATTCCCGCAGTTCTCACGGTCATGAAATATATTTATGACAATATCATGTACGCCGAACTCAACACAAAGAGCGATTTCTGTATGGAATGCGGCTATGACGGAGAAATCAAAATCAAGGAAGACGACAGCGGAAAACTGATCTGGGAATGCCCGAACTGCGGCAACAGGGATCAGCATAAAATGTCCGTCGCAAGAAGAACCTGCGGCTATATCGGCACACAGTTCTGGAACCAGGGACGCACACAGGAAATCAAGGACAGAGTTCTCCATTTATAAAAATTTGACCTCATCATTGACATCAGGCGGCTCTATGACGGGCCGCCCTTTTTATCCGAGGAAGGAGCATTATGAATTACGGCGGAATCAAAGAATATGACATAGCAAACGGGCCGGGCATCCGCCTTTCCCTCTTTGTATCAGGCTGCACCCATCATTGCAAAGGCTGTTTCAATCCGGAAACTTGGGATTTCAATTACGGAAAACCTTTCACCGATGAAACGGAAGATTATATCATCAAACAGCTGGGCTACGATTTTTATCAGGGGATGACTCTCCTCGGCGGCGAACCGATGGAACCGCCGAACCAAAGACGGCTCCTCCCTTTGGTGAAACGGTTTAAAGAAACTTATCCGGAAAAAGATCTCTGGTGCTTTTCGGGCTATCTTTTCGACAGCGAAATTCTCGGAAAATTTGCCAAAGAAATGGAAGAAACAAAGGAACTTTTAAAATACATCGATGTCCTCGTAGACGGGGAATTTATGATCGATAAAAAAGATATCACCCTCCTTTTCAAAGGTTCTTCCAACCAGAGAACCATTGACGTACAGAAATCGCTGCAGTCGGGATCCATCGTTTTATGGAATCCGGAAAATGCAGTCATGGCTCACGCAGGAAATATATAAACAGCCTCTCCTTCGGGAGAGGTTTTTATTTTGCCTTCTTCTCTTCCCGTCAGGTTCAGGACAGAAAAGAAGCAGTCCGATCATAAAACAGAAAAAATAAAAACGCCCCTTTGCAGAAGCGTTTTCGTTCTCATCCCCTTTTACGGAGCTTTTATTCTTTTATTATTTCTTTCAGAGCGTTCATAAAGTCATCTAACGGACGGTATCCGGAGAGGCGGTCGATTTCTTTTCCGTCTTTAAAGATGACAAAAGTCGGAATGGACATGATGTCAAAACGGCCTGCCAGTTCCTGCTGTTCGTCCACATCTATTTTGCAGAAGCTGATCTTGTCTCCGATCCGTTCTTCCGCTCCCTTCAGTACAGGCGCCATCATGCGGCACGGCGGACACCAGGTTGCCCAGAAATCAATGAGGGCATAGCCGCTGTGGTTTGTTATTTCTTTATCAAAATCTTCTATGGAATGAATTTCTTTGATCATCGGTATCTCTCCTTTACATCAATTTTTCTAAATCTAAACTTTTCGATATCAATATTATACTATAGAATTTTTTCGATGTAAAGTAAAATTTATTTCTGAAATAATTTTTTATGAAATTTCTCTGCCAATCGCTGTGTTTTTCGGAAATCGTAAACAGACAGAGAAAATATATTTCCTGCATTTCCCATTTCTTTTTTTCCCTTATTTCCCAAAAAGGAAACTCTGCTTTATAATAAAATCATTCATCTGATTATTTACAGGGAGTTTTTATGAAAAAAAATACATCTTTCCCCTTGCACCGTCTCTTCCGCCTCATGTCTCCTTACTGGAGGAGCGAAGAGAAAAAATCGGCGTGGGCGCTGCTTTCGGGGATCGTTATTCTCCCCGTTTCCGCCGTATATATGACCCTTCTTTTGAATGAATGGTTCAATTCTTTTTACAGCGCACTTCAAAACTACGACGGAGAAGCAGTCTATAACGGGCTTATCCGTTTCACCGGCCTTGCTTTTGCCCATATCGCTTTTGCCGTTTATTCCTACTATTTGCAGCAGGTTCTTTCTTTGCGGTGGCGGCGGTGGATGACGGAAAATACCTTTCCCGCTGGACAGGGCGGCAGATGTATTACCGTCTTGAAATGTTTTCTCCCGAAAGCGCGGACAACCCGGACCAGCGAATTTCGGAAGATATAAAAGCTTTTACCACCATGACCCTGTCCTTTATGAACGGCCTTTTACGGGCGATCACCACCATCGTCTGTTTCATCTTCGTCCTGTGGAATCTGTCGGAACCGCTTTCCTTTACTTTCCTCGGCAAAGAATTTCATATCGGCGGCTATCTTGTCTGGACAGCCCTCGCTTATTCCGTTCTCGGTACGTGGATCACTCACAAGGTGGGCCATAAGCTGGTGTCTCTCAATTTCATTCAGCAGAAACTGGAAGCGGATTTCCGTTTTTCCATGGTACGCCTTCGGGACACGGCGGAAAGTGTTGCTTTTTATGACGGCGCCGCTTCGGAAAAAGATTTCCTTTCCCGCCGGTTTTCCGATCTGTTAAAAAATACATTTCTCATCATTAAAAAACAAAAGCAGCTGTCATGGCTCACCAACAGCTACGGCCAGATTGCCATCATATTTCCCTTTGTTGTCGCCGTTCCCCGATATTTATCAAAAAATATTTCTTTAGGGGGACTCATGCAGATCGCCAACTGTTTCGGAAAAGTGCAGGAATCCATGTCCTATTTCGTCGATGTCTATTCCTCCCTTGCAGAATGGCAGTCCTGCGTGGACCGTCTGTCTTCTTTCGATGATCATATCGGCCGCCTCTTTACGGAAACGGAAACGGCGGAAAAAGATCTCTTCCGCACCTCCTCGGAGGATCTCCTTGCTTTGGAAGACGTCACCGTTCTCGTTCCTGCTCCGGCAGATCGGGAAAAAGGAAATAAAAGCCTTCGGGTTATTTTAGAAGGAGTGAACTGCCGCATCCGCAAAGGGGAGCGGATCATCCTGAAAGGGCCGTCCGGCGCGGGGAAATCCACCCTCCTCCGCACCCTCGCAGGATTTTGGCCCTATGCAAAAGGCCGTCTCCTTCTTCCTTCCTCAAAAGAAGCGATGTTCATTCCTCAAAAGCCCTATATTCCCATGGGCACGCTGGCGGAGGCCGCGTCCTATCCGGGGAAAACCGCAGACAACGACATTTTGATCCCTCTTTTGGAAAAATGCGGTCTTTCTCATCTGACGGGGAAGCTTTCCGCAGAAGCCGACTGGAGCCATATTTTATCCTTGGGAGAACAGCAGAAACTGGCTTTTGTCCGCATATTCCTCAGAAAACCGAAATGGGTATTCCTTGACGAATCGACGAGCGCCGTCGATGAAGAAAGAGAGGATTCTCTCTATAAAATGCTGACCGACATGGAAAATACATCGATCATCAGCATCGGCCATCGCTCCACTTTGGACAAATGGCATACCCGGGTGATCCGCATTCGTGATAAAAAACTGGAAGGATGAAAATTTTCAGCCATATAAAAAGAGCTTTCCGAAAAAGGAAGGCTCTCTTTTAATATCAAGAAAGAAAGATTCCGGTTTTCCCTTGTATTATCGTTCTTTTTCCCCTTGCAAGATGCAGGAGTGCAGGGCCGTTTCAAATTTTGATTCCGACGGAGGTCCTGCAGGTTGTCCGACCTGCTCTTATTCTCGATGGGAGCGGATCATTTCCGTTACTTCCATGAAAGCGGGATCGCTGTCGAAATCGAAATCCACTTTTCCTTCCACCCGCCAGCGGATCCAGACTGCATCATCTTCCATGATTTCCACCGAAACGGGCTTGAACAGGACGGGCTGATCTTTTGTGATTCCTTCGGCGGTCATGAAAAGAGTCTGGGTCTCCCTGCTTCCGTCCGCCGCAGGAGCGATGACTTGGCTCACTTCGTCGACGAGGCCTGCCTGAAGGAAACTCCAGTTGAGAACGGCACCGCCGCCGAGCATCATTTTGTTTACATGGAGAATGTCTTTGATTTTTTCACAGGCAAGAGGAAGATCGACCCTGTCTTTTCCGCAGATCAGATAAGAGATGCCTTTCTTTCTGAGGAAATCTTTGTACCCGTTTCCTGCTTTTTCCGTGAGAATTTCTACGATATGGGCTTTTTTACCCCCTTCTTCCATGACAGAATCCTGCCATGCCAGTCTGCCTTTGCCGTCTACGGCAATGAGATATTGTCCCGACTCCGCGCCTTCTGCAATGAAATCTCCTTCTTCTACGAGGAGCGCATTTTCGTCAATCTCGGGCTTTTCGTAAAGCGTGTAATTGTCGTCAATGGTGGTTCTTCCGAGAATGAGAGCTTCATAACTGTACTTTTCACGCTGAACCAGATCGAAAGTATCGCCTTCGTCCTGAGCGGAAGGACGCCAGAGGTATTTTCCCATGATCTTTCCGTCCAAGCTTGTTTCCATGTGGCAAAAAATAAAAGGCCGCTTCATTTTTCCTCCTGTAAAATTTCAAAAAATGTTTTCCCCCTTTTCAAAAAGAGGGAGATTATATATTCCAATATTTCGGCACATATTTGGAAGTGAATAAATTGATGGCAAAATTGTCGGTAAGGCCGCTGATATAGTCTTTCACGGCGAGGGGAATATTTCCTCCTGCCAGCTTTTTCTGTTTTTCCGGCAACTCTTCGGGATGTTTCATATACCATTCATAGAGCATGACCACCACGTCATGGCCTCTCTGCCTGTCGGGAATCAGCGCCTGTGACAAATACACTTCGTCAAACATGAACTGACGGAATTCCAAGAGCGTTTCGTCTCCTTCACGGCTCATTTGAATGCTGTCTTTGTCCATGGAATTTGCCACCAGATCTTCCACCATGGCGGTGATCATCGACGAATGGGTAACGCCCAGCACTTTTCTTATCTTATCGGGGATTTGATTTGCCGAAATCAGTCCCATATTTTCCGCATCATCATAGTCATGGCAAAGATAAGCGATGCGATCGGCGTATTTGATAAGGCTTCCTTCGAGTGTATGGGCTTTGAGCGATCCCGAATGATTGAGAATGCCGTCCCGCACTTCTTTTGTGAGGTTCAGCCCTTTTCCGTCATTTTCCAAAGAGTCGACGATGCGCAGGCTCTGCTCGTTATGCTCAAAATGACCGCAGGCATCACGGAGAGCCTGCTCTCCCACATGGCCGAAAGGGGTATGGCCCAGATCATGGCCCATGGCGATGGCTTCCACCAGATCTTCATTGAGGCGGAGCGCTCTTGCCATGGTTCGTCCGATTTGCGCCACTTCCAGCGTGTGAGTCATGCGGGTGCGGTAATGATCCCCTTGGGGGGCAATATAGACCTGTGTCTTATGTTTCAGCCGGCGGAAAGAATTGCTGTGCAAAATGCGGTCCCGATCTCTCTGGAAAGGCGTCCGCAGGGGATCTTCCTCTTCGGGCCTCATCCTTTTTGCTTCATCCGCAAAAGATGCTTTTTCACTCAGTATTTTTCTTTCCACTTCTTCGTAACGCTCACGAATCGTCATCTTCTCACTCCCTTCTGACTTTATTGTACCATGAAATAAATCAGCCCGTACTTGCTATGAAATTTTGCACCGCTTCCACATAGGCGCTTCTGTCCGTTCCGAGTTCCATCGTATGGCCCGCTTCGGGGAAAAGGACGAGTCTTTTATTCCTGCTCCCTGCAGCATCAAAAAGTTCTTCCGCCACTTTCGCAGGGACGAGGCTGTCTTTCTCCCCGTGAAGAAATAAGACGGGAGAAGTCATCTTTTTGGCGCTGTCCAAAGGATCGATATCGGAGAGCCATTTCCCTTCATTTCCGTAAAGAGTCACCTGAAAGAAAGGATAAAGAAGATCCATCATATCGACCAGCATCGGATCTCCCGTGAATGCGGACAATTTATCTTCTCCCAATTTCATGAGATTTCCGTAAGAGCTGTCCGCCACATAAAATGCGACTTCTTTCCCTTTTTCCGTGCCGCCGTAAATGAGCGCCAATGCGGCACCGAGAGAAACGCCGTGGATGCCTTCTTTGGAAGCGGGCGTTCTTTCATGAATCCACGAACGCCATGCATCGATATCATCCGTTTCATGAATGCCCCAGCTTGTTTGATCGCCGCCGCTTTCACCGTGGCCGCGAAGATCAATCATCAGCACGTGGAAACCCATATTTCTGTAAATTTCCGCATAAGGGAGCATCATGGAGCGGTTCTGATAAAGGCCGTGAAGAAGAATGACCGTGTCCGCCTCTCTTCGGCTGTCTTCTATATACGTACCGTGAAGCTCCGTCCCGTCTTTCGAGCGGATTGTGACGGGCTGCCAACCGTTCCGCCGCTCCTCTTCATGAATGGCAGAAAGCCTGCCTCTGTTGTCGGCAATGCCCAAAATGCGATCCCACGGGGCATGAAAAAGGCGGTCATAAGCTATATGGGCGGCATAAAAGCCGAGCACCGTCGATAGCAGAATGACCGCAACAAGACAAAGCTTGATTCCTTTCCAAATGAATTTCAAAATATCTCCTTTTCCTCAGGCGGGATGAGTTCTCAAATGAAGCCAGACCGACGCTCCTGCCGCAAAGAAAGCAAATGCGGTCAGCCAGAAAACGGAAGCAAATCCGAGCGCCATGGCAAGGAAGCCGCTGCAGACGGGACCTGCCACGTTTCCGATGAGGGACACGCCGGAAACGACACCGAAAACGATGCTCCTCTTATCGGCGGGAACGGACTGAGCGATATAAGTATTGGCGATGGGCATGATGAATCCCATTCCGAAACCCGTAGCGGCGCGGAAAAAGCCGAGTCCCCAGATATTCGGCATGAGATACTGCATGATAAAGGTAAATCCTGCGAAAAAAATCGAACCGATGAGCAATTTTTTCATCGGAACATGGGCGGTGACATTTCCCACCGACAGAGAGCAGAGAGCACTCACACCGCCGGCAAGGAAAATAATGATCCCCACAATGGTGGCGATCATATCGGAATTACCGCCGATCATGTCCCTGATATAAAGAGGAAGGACGGGGCCGATGCCGGTGATCCCGAAATTACAAAGAAATTGCAGGATGATCATGATGCGGATCAAAGGAATCCCTGCAAAATATTTCAATTCTTTCCATGCGGACTCCTTCTTTTCCTCCGTTTTTATCCTGATATCGGGCATGTACAACCGAGTGCCGATAAGGCATAAGACGGAAAGGACGCCGAAGAAAAGGAAGGGCATACGGTACCCGAAAGTATCTGCCACGAGACCGCCTAAGAGAGGGCCGAACATGATCCCCATGACAAGGGCGGCTTGGAAATAGCCGAGCATCCGCGACGTTTCTTCTTCAGGGGTCACCATGGTGACGACGGAAAGCCCGATGGGAACAAATCCGCCGAAAAGACCTTGGAATATACGCAAGACGAGAATCTGCCACGGCGCCGTCGCGACACCGCAGAGAAAAACGGTCAGCATAACTGTAACGAGAACGATGGTCATGACAGTTTTCGGGCCTCTCTTTGCGGACTGGACCGACCAGAAAGGAGCACTGAAAGCGATCATGAAGGGGGTGACTCCGGAAATGAGGCCTGCCCAGAACGCCGCCTCTCCGCTGTCGTGTATACCGAGTTCACCCAGATAAAGAGGGAGAAATGCCAGCACGCCGATCATGGCAATTCCCGAACCGATCTGAATGGCGCACATCAAATAGACGATGCGTTTCCAATTTTCCTGTACTGTCATTATTGTCACCTCTTTTATAAAAAATTTAAACCCGATTATCAATCGAGCACTTACAGTTATAATGGAAATATAAAATAAAGTCAAATGCTTTTTTCTATTTCTTTTTTATATCTTTCAAGCATTCCTCGTTTTGCGGAAATATTTGTTATAATATAAAAGAAGATTAATCATTTCTAAGAGGAGGAAGATGATGAATTTTATTGAAATCAAACCGGAAGAAGCGCCGTTCAATCCTTTCAGTGACTGGAGCAAGTATGTCCTTGTCACCGCAGGGACGGTGGAAAAATGCAACACTCTTCTTGTCACCTGGGGCGCTTTCGGCGTCATGTGGAGGAGAAAAACCGCCACCGTCTATATCCGTCAGAGCCGTTACACAAAAACCATTTTAGACAGTCAGGACTATTTCACCCTTTCCTGCCTGCCTGAAGAATACAAGCCGCAGATGAGCTATATGGGAAGACATTCGGGACGGGACGAAGACAAATATAAAAATTCCGGCCTTCACCCCGTCGATCTGGACGGCGCTGCCGCCATCGAAGAAGCGGATCTTGTCTTCGTCTGCCGAAAAATTTACACCCATGAAATGACGGAAGATCATTACACCGATCACGATGTCTACGAAGATCACAACAGCGGAAGGATGGCAGGAAACAATCACAGTCTTTACATGGGAGAAATCGTAAAAGTCTATCAGAAGCAAAAAGACTGAGAGGGAAATGATATACCCCGTTCGTTAAAGAAGAAATAAAAAGAGGCTTTCTGCCTGAACTGTGGCAGTGAGCCTCTTTTGTCATATGCCCGTCGGAGCGGCGGTGAATCTCCTTACCCTGATGATCATTCTTTTTTAATTTTCTGCCCTCGGCAGCCTCTTTGATTGTTTGAGAGCCTTTTTGGGAGCCTATGGATCTCTTTCAGGGATTTTCTTTTCCGCCGCTTTTTAATCAGGTCTCCCCTATCTTGTTCAAGATGCCGGAAAATTCGACAGATACAGGAAATAAAGAGTTCTTCCTTTTTATGGCAACAAAAAAGACCTCTTTCGAGGTCTTTTTTATCCTGTCGGTTCTATTAGAACTTGTAGTTCAGGGATACTGCCCAGGTGTCTTCAGCTGTAGCATCATCATCATCTGCATCTACGGAGAATGCATATTCACCGTGGAGGTATACGTTCTTAGCCAGTGTTACATCAGCCAGAGCGTTCCAGTAGGTCATGTTGTTAACTGCAGTCTGTTTGAATACATCAAGTACGTCGGTGTTGTATCCTGAGCCGCCGAAGAATACATTTTTATCAACATCATTGTAAACTACGTCGATAGCAAAGGTGCCCGGTTTCTTCAGATCCATCTTGCCGAAGCCGATACCTGCGTTCCATGCCTGATCATAGTCGTCAGCATCGCTGTTCTTCCAGTATTCGCCGAATACGCGGATCTGATCGCCCAACGGAATAGTGAGGCCTGCGCCGTAGATTTCAGCATCTTTTCCTTCTTTCATTGTCAGGTAGTTCAGGTCCAGTTTGAAGCCGTCAAAGTTTGCTTTACCTTTTGCATAGAATGCATCTTTGTTTGCATAACTACCTGCATTGAACTGGCCGTAGCCTGCGATAACTGCAAATTTGCCGAGACCGAACTGTACCTGTGCACCGTCGAAGCCTTTGGAGCTGCCATAGAGCCAGCCGCCCTGGTTACCGAAGTTGTTGCCGTAACGGCCGAGGGTTACTGCTGCTGCATCGCCGAACTGATGTTTTACGTTGAGAACGTCCATAACTGTGTCAGCAGAATCTTTGTCTTTGAAGTTCATTTCGCTGGTGAGACGGCCGTTAACGGTGGTGCTTTCGTTAACCTGTGCTTTTACGCTGATTCTCATACGGCCGTTCCAAGAGTCCTGAGCTTCACCATTTTCAAGGGTGTTGTCTTTGGACTGGTAACGCATACGAGCATCGCCGGACCAGTAGAGGTTGCCGACTTTCTTTTCCAATTTGGAAACGCGAACGCCCAGGTTAGCGAGTTCGTCAGCGTATTCGCCTGCGAGTCTTTCCAGAGTAGCTCTCTGTTCAGCGTTCAGCTGATCTTCACGAGCCATGAGACGAGCGATGATCTGAGCCAGTTCATAACGGGTCATGTTTCTTTCGCCCTTGAATGTGCCGTCCGGATATCCTTCTACAACGCCCTGGTCGGACAGATCGGATACTGCCTGATAAGCCCAGTCATCGGTGGATACATCGGAGAACGGATTTGCAGCGTATGCGGATACGCCTGCGGTGAGTGCTGCTGCTGCAGCGATTGCGAGAATCTTTTTCATAATCTTCTCTCCTTTTATAAAACAAAGGCCTCTTCCTATGAACGAATCGGAAAGATTATGACTCGAGTGACCGTGTTTCCTCTGTCCTCTTTCTTCTTCGCTTCCCTTATAAGAGACTGAATTAAGGTTTTCTTAGAATACCATATATTTCCTATCAACACAAGGTTTTTAACCTGTAAATTTCTTTTATTAATAAAATTTAATTTATCCCGCTTTATATTAGGAAGTAAATATATTTTTTCTTTTATTTTTATTATTTTTAATGAGAAAATAATTAGAATATCTCCTGCGGAATATCACTTTTCCTGCGCCCCGTCAGACATCAAAAAACCGCCTTGCGGCGGCTTCTTTTTTATTTGGTTACGCTTTCTTTTTCCGGCTCTTTTTTCTCCTCTTTGCCCGATTTCCCTCGGTTCTTCTTTCGTTCCAGTTTTTTCTCCCGAAGATGATAAAATTTCTCGGTCAGTCCCAAAATGGTTTCTTTTCCTTCCAGCAGATCCGACCAGTAAACGGGAATGAACGACGGGCCGAAACGGACTCCCTGAATGGCGCCGGTCACCCCTGCGGAAGCGGAACTGTTTCCTCCGTGGTTCGCCGCGGCTACGACCGACTCCAGCGGATCATCGGAGGCAAGACAGCAATAGACCGCTATCGCCAGCGCTTCGTCCGCCATATCTCCGCTCCCGAGAGAATGAATGCTGTCCACATGATCCCAAGCTTCCCCCCGTCCTGCAGGATGATCGTTCGCCTGCGTTTCCGCAGCGGAAAGAAGAGTGGTGATGCTTTCCGTTTTATGCACCTTGTTCAGCAGATTGTGAACCCGCTCGAGAGACTTGGGAAAACTCAGCCCCGAAACGAGACAGGAAATCAGCGCAGCCAGCGCCCCTGCAGAATAATATGCCGTCGGATTGGAATGAGAATAAGCTCCTGCCCGGACCGCCAAATCAAAAGCGGCCTTGCTTTCTCCGCCGTACAAAAGCCCGATAGGCACCGCTCTTTGCAAAACGGCGCTCCCCTTGCTGTCATTCACCTTTACCTTTGTCGTGCCGATCATATTTCCTGCAAAAGCATTCAAAAGACCTTCTTCCGAATTTCTTCTGAAATGCATGAACTTTTCTCGGATCAAACAAATTTCCTTCTCATGAGGCTGCCTTCTCATCCACCCCTTCTGGCCCCGCCGCGGCTCTATTCCCGTCTGGCTGTAAAACCAGCGCATATACCCGCGGTAAATGCCGTCGCCGTCTTCCATTTTCTTCGCATCCGCCCACAAAAGCCCGTCAATCGTCGCTAAAGCAAGCTGCGTATTTTCCGTCACCGGTGCCAGATTTCCTGCTTTCTTGTTCCGCACGAGAGTGCGCAAGCCGAAAGGACCGTATTTATGCTGAATACGGCAGACAGAGAGTCCTTGAAGAGGATATCCCAATGCATCACCGCAGGCTCCGCCGAGCAGAGCGCCGCGAAACTTCTCAATCTCCGTCATATGCCCCCCTATTGTACAAACCCCTGCTTTCATTCTCCTCACAGGCTTATTATTATCGGTCCGATCCCCTCTATAAAGAGGAAAAAATAAAAGTTTCCGCAAAGCAATTCACAGAAACCGAAATCGTTATGAATATAAGAATCCTTGCGCCCCTTTATTATTTTCTATATTATACCATAAATTGACCCGTCAACGCCTGTCATGATCTCATTTATTAAAACAATCCCCCGAAAAAAGCCGTTTCCCGAAGATTTCCGCCGAATTTCAAAAATTGCCGCTCCCGTCCTTGCCGGAAGAAAATCCTCGAAAAATCTGACCTTGAAAAATTTCTTCAAAAGAAATAGGCCGCCTTTTCATCCCCCTCGTCAATCAATTTCATCACAAAGAAATCCTGCGGAGTTCCTTTCCCCCCCTGCCCTTTATTTTCTCAGAAAAAAATCCCCTGCTGCCGCCCGACCTGTTATAATAAATAAAATACAAAACCCGTTCCTGAAGGAGGTACCATGGGAGACACATTCAATCCGGGAAAAAATCTCAAAGCCGATATATTTGAAAACTACATGAAAAAAGAAAATTTAAACTTTTTTCAACGAAGAGACACCCATGATCACATGGACACCGTCGCTTTCATCACCGCCGTTCCGGGAGGAGACAAACACCGCCTCGTCGCAGCAGTCCTCACCAACAACAGCATGTACACCGTCCTCCGCGTCCACTTGGGCCTCGCCCCGGCAGGCCCGGCATACAAAACATTCTTGGACTTTTTAAACAAATACAACAGAGAACATTCCATTTTCAAATACATCGTTACGGAAGACAAAAACGCCTTCCTCGACGTATGCATCACCTCAAGGCCGGACCGCCTCGACTGCGAAGTCATAAGAACAACGCTGAATCTCATCATCTATCATCTGAAAGAGAATTATGAAGACATAGCAAGAAGACTCTACAAAACAAGCGACGAAACAGACGGATTTGAATTGTAACCGCAAGGAAATCAGGATATATAAAAAGAAATCGGGAAAAAGCGGAAAAAACACTTCCCCTCACGGATAAAAGAAATTTCACTTCCTCCGCCATGCATTTCCGATTTTCCCGTACCCGTTAATTAAACAAGAATATGCAAAGATTCATCTGAAAAATCAAAATCATGCCGGCAAAAAAGAGAGGAAAACCCTCTCTCTTTTTATTTATTTCTTATTACCCTGATCTTTTCTTTATGATTCCCTTCTTACTTCTTTATATTTCCTTTCTTTTGTTTTTCCTTATTCTTTATTTTTCTTCTTTCGGTTTCAAGCTCGGATTTCTTGTTTCTTTGATCCGCCTTGCGAAATCTTCTTGGCTGACTCCCAGATTTTTTTCTGCCCAAGGTTTCCATTTTTCCGATTTCTTTCTCACTGCCAAAATATCTTCCATTTTTCTTCCCGTTTCTGTTTCCAAAAGATAGGCGAGGCGGATCCAGTGGTTCGGGTACCCTTCTTCCAGTGCTTTTTTTGCCCTTTCTTCTTCTATGCCGTAGAACCGGTGGAGGCGGTTTGCTCTGTGCGTATTGTACTTTTCTTCATAACTTTGTGCATCAAGGCCCAGCTTCTTTTCCACCCTGCCCCAAGGATTTTCTTTTCGGAGGGCCAGTATTTCTCGGATATCCTTTCCCGTCATGGCGGAGAGGAGTGCCGCTTTGTCGACGTCTCCGTAACGGATGCCGCTATCCAGCAGTTCTTTCACCGTTTCTTTCGGAATTTCATATTTGTAATGAATCGCTCTGATTTCATCTTCTTCTGTCATTGTCGTTCTCATGATATCCTCCTTTATACGATGTATAAATTATACCAATTCATTTTTAGTTTTTCTATCATTTTTCTTTCATAAAAAATATATATTTGTACAGAAATTTAATTTTTGTTAAAATGACAACATATTAAAAGTGAGGTGTTCTATGTTTATTCATGAAATATTTGAAACGGCGGATTCCAATCATCCTGCTTTTATCGGGGAATCCTCCGCCACTTACGGTGAGCTCAAGCATGCCGTAAATTGTTATAGAAATACTTTGTATGCCCTGGGGGTACGCCAAGGCGACAGGATCGGCCTGTATACCGCGAACCGTGCCGAATTCGTTTATGTCTATATGAGCGTCATCAGTCTCGGCGCCATCATCGTTCCGATCAACAATTCTCTTGTGGACCGGGAAGTGGATTATATTTTAAAAGACAGCGGATCGTCTCTTCTCATTTCCGACACGGCTCTTACCGTTTCCTGTCCTTTAATCGATATTTTGGAACTGAATGATCGGGCTCTTTCTGAAAATGCACCGTCAGCGCCGCCGTTCCCGTCGGATATCACCGAAGACGACACTTGCGCCCTTGTCTATACATCGGGCACGACGGGAAGTCCGAAAGGCGCCATGCTGACTCACAAAAACCAAGTCCGCAATGTGGAACAGTACAGCGCCCTCATTCCCATGAACAGCGATGACAAGGTGCTCTGCGTTCTTCCCATGTTCCACTGCTACTGCCTGACCGTCGTCGTTCTGGCGTCACTCTATCACCATTCGACGCAAGTGCTTCTCCGCTCGAAAAATCCCGGGGATATCATCAGGACGATCAAAGAATACGGCGTGACCATGGCGATCATGGTTCCTCCTCTCTACAATCTTCTGGCAAGGAGAGGGGATCCGAAAGATATGGAAACCGTCCACACTTTCGTTTCCGGCGGCGCATCTCTTCCCCAGCCGGTGGCGCAGGCATTTTTCCGCCGGTTCAAACATCCCGTCCAAGAAGGATACGGCCTCACCGAAGCAACCCCGGTCGTTGCGGTACTTCCCACGAAAAAGCCGAAATATCTCACCGTCGGCCCCGCTCTTCCGGGAGTGGAAGTGAAAATTCTCACCGACAAAGAAGGCCCTTATGTGCCCGGTACGGTAGGCGAACTTCTCGTCAAAGGCGACAATGTGATGAAAGGGTACTGGAAAAAGCCGGAGGAAACGGCAAAAGTCATCACCGAAGACGGCTGGCTCCACACGGGAGACTTGGCGTACATGGATGATGACAAATACATTTACATCGTGGACCGCATCAAAGATCTGATCATCATGAACGGAGAAAATATTTACCCCGGCGAAGTAGAAGACTGCATCTACGAAGTGGAAGGCGTAGGCGAATGCGCCGTCGTCGGCCACCCCGATCCCCTCCGCGGCCAGTCCGTATGGGCCTATGTGGTGATGAAAGAAAATTATCCTTTCGACGAAGATAAAATCCGCCGCCATATGCAGAAAAACATAGCGGCTTACAAAATCCCGAGAAGATTCATTCCCATGGACGCTCTTCCGAAAAATGCAACAGGAAAAATCCTGAAAAGAGCCCTTCGGGACAGCTGATAAAAAAGATCATAACAAAACGCTCCTTTTTCACGGGAGCGTTTTTCTCTGGAAATATTTTCCCGATGACAGCGTTCCGACCTATTAAAACCGCGTCGGGAAATAATAAAACAACAAAAAAATTCCCTCAGGAGATTTGCTCCGAAGGGAAGTCAAGAAAAATTATATAATTTGCATTATTCTCAAGGAAATATTGGTGATGACAACAAAGATTACACAGAAAACAGGAAGGGAAGCCCTTTCTCGATTCAGTTCCGTTTTAATAAAAAAGTAGAAAATATCGAAAGATTTAAAGATCCCATTTATAACCCCGATACGGTAAGTTCTCTATCGGGCTTAAAACTTATAAATTATCAATGTGTAAAATAATACACATTGAGTATTAAAATAATCACACAATGCGTGCTTTTTTAACAATAAATACTTGAACAAAAAATCGGTAAAAGATAAAAAAAATGTTTTTAGTCCTTTTTGCAGATTTTTGTTGACTTAATTTAAGGCGTATGATATAGTATAGTCGAAATTTAAGAAAGGAGATCTACAATGGCAGCTGAAAAAAATTCACTAAATAAACAACGTGAGAAAAGTTCGCTTTACCCTGCAGTATCAATTTCTGAATGTTGTGATTTTATAAAGCTAATAGATACTTTTGGCGGGAAATCCGTATCATACGCCAGCATTTTGGACAAAATGAAATTAACGAGTCCGACGACTAAGTCATTTACTACTCGTATCAGTGCATCCAAACAATATGGATTTATTACAACCGGTGGGAGTACAGTGCAATTGACAGAGTTAGCAAGGCATATTATCTATCCCCCAGATGGACCAGAAGAAACTCAACGTCTTTTGATAGAATCCTTTAGTAAGCCTCCATTGTATGAAAAGTTGATAGAACGATTCAAGGATAAAGCGATCCCTCCGAAAGAACAACTTTCCAATATATTAATGAATGAATATCGTATTATAAAAAGGGTGAAGGATATCGCTGCAGAGTGTTTTATTGAAAGTGCATCCTATTTAGGCTTACTCAAAAATGGGGTTTTATGTTTTGATGCCATTGAAGATAATCCAAATGATCCAGAAAAAAACACATCTGCCGAGGAAACCAGTAACAGTGACGTGCAAAATGAAAGTTCCTCTTCTTATCAACAGGAAGGCGGGTATAATTTTGAAATACCTACACTTGGTAAAAAAGTAGCAAGATTTTATATTCCCGGTGATGTTACTGAAAAGGATGTAGCTTATATCAAATTGTATATCGAAAAAATGCTACCTGATTTTTTGGACAATTTAAAGTCTGAAATAAAACAAGAATAGCCAGCTCACACTTCCGTGGCTGGCCCTCTTGCTAATCGACGGATATGAGTCGACTATACTTATACACTGCAAATTAAGTATATCATATCCGTTTGAACGTTGCAAAAGGGACAAACTTCTACTTAAAAGGAGGTGATCCCATGGAAGCTTCAAACGGAGCATACATTATAATTTATACTCCATATATTACCGTAAAAGGTAAACGTATCTTTGCCAGCAGTTATGGGCTGAAAGCATTTAAGTTACGTATTCCTATAGAACGGTACAAAGCAAGATAAGAAAAAACTGTTCCGGTAGTCGACTCTGGAACAGTTTTTTCTTTTTCTTTATATCCGTTTTTCCTGTTCCATCATTTCCTTTTTTTATGATTTTGCTTTGAAAATCGGCGGGTTGATTTCTATTTTTCTACAGGAGGTTGATCAGTTTTTCTGCGTCTTCTTTTTTTGTTGCCCAGCTTGTGGCTATGCGCATGATTTTTTTGCCCTCTTCTTTGTTTTCCCAGAAGCCGAAGGTGATATGTTTTTCTAATTGTTTCAGTTTTTCTTCGGAAAGGACGAGGAATATCTGGTTTGTGTTGTTTTCATAAACTTGTTCGTATCCTTTTTCTTTGAGTGCTTTTCTGATGAGGTTTGCCGTTTCTACGCCGTGTCTTCCTGCTTTTGTGTAGAGGTCATTCGTGAAGAGGGTGTCAAACTGGATGCCGGTGATCCTGCCTTTTGCGAGGACGGCGCCTTTCATTTTCATGAAAGAAATGAAGTGCGGGGCCGTTTCCGCTTTTGGAAATACTAAGGCTTCGCCGAAGAGGGTGCCGCATTTTGTTCCGCCGATGTAGAAGGCATCGCAAAGGCGGGCTATGTCGGGAAGGGTGAGTTCGTTTTCTTCCGATCCTAAGGCATAGGCAAGTCTTGCGCCGTCTAGGTAGAGGGGGATTTTCTTTTCACGGCAGACGGCGCTGATGTCTTCCAGTTCTTTTTTGGTGTACAGGGTGCCGTATTCGGTCGGGTGGGAGAGGTAGACCATACCGGGCATCACCATGTGGTCTCTGTTTGCATCGTCTTCCCATTTTTTGATGCACGAGGCGATGTCTTTTGCTTCTATTTTTCCGTTTTTATGGGGAAGTGTCAGTACTTTGTGGCCGCCGTGCTCGATGGCGCCTGCTTCGTGGACGGCGATATGGCCCGTTTCCGTTGCCATGACGCCTTGCCACGGGGAGAGAAGGGCGCTGATGGCAAGAAGGTTTGTCTGTGTTCCGCCGATGAGGAAATAAATGTCTGCTTCCGGGGCGTTGCAGGCTTTTTTTATTTTTTCTTTTGCTTGGGCGGAATATTCGTCTTCTCCGTAGCCTGCGGTCTGTTCCATATTTGTTTCTTCCAGTCTTTTCAGTATGTCCGGAAGGGCGCCTTCCATGTAGTCTGAGGCGAAATACAGTTTTTCTTCTGTCATTTTTGTTCTCTTTTCTTTTTATGAATTAAAAAAAATCCGTCCCCTTCGAGAGAACGGATCTTTTGGTGTCAGTATTGTCCTTGAAGGGAGTAGAGGGGGTCGACGGAATTTCCGTTGATCCGCACTTCATAGTGGCAGTGGGGGCCCGTGCTGTTTCCTGTGCTTCCCATGAGGGCGACGACGGTGCCGCGGTCTACGTTTTGGCCTTCTTTTACGAGAATGGCTGAGTTGTGGCCGTATCGGGTGACGAAGCCGTTGGCGTGTTTCACTTCTACCAGGTAGCCGTAGCCGTCCACCCAGCCTGCATAGCTTACGATGCCCGGTGCGGTGGCGGAGATGGGCATGCCGTAGTCGCCTGCTATGTCCACGCCTTCATGGTAGGAGGAGCCGTAGCCGCCGGGGCTTCCCCGATAGCCGTAGTAGCTTGAGATGGATCCTCTTACGGGCCATGCGACGGGTTCGGGGCCGTTTTCTTCGAAGGTGAGGCCTGATACGCCGTAGCTGCGGTTCATGAATTCCGATCTCAGGTCGACGAGCAGTTTGATTTGTTTGTCCAGTCTTTCGTCAAGGCTGCGGATTTGTTTCAGAAGTTCGCCGATGCTTTTGAACCGCCGTCTTTCCGTATTTTCCGTTCTTGCAATATCGGGCACGGTGGATGCGCCGCCGATGCCGTTTTGTGAATCCTGAGAGGGGGTATTCATCAGATTTTGCAGCTGTTCGCTGATTTTTTCAACCGTCTGTGTCTTGCTTTCCAGATCTTTCATTTTTTCGTCAGCCATTTTCAGCTGGTTTCTGTAAAGCTCGTTTTCGCTCCGGAGAGAAGTCATGGAAAGGACCGACCAAGCCGCTCCGCCTATGGAAAGGACCATGAGTGCCGCGAGGCCTGTGGCGTAGAGCTTGTATTTTTTCACTTCTTCTCCCGTGAGAGTGACCGTGATTTCTCCGGTTTCCTGATTTTCTTGTTTAATCATAAAATTCCTTCGTTTCTAAGGATTAATTGTCCGTCCTGTCGATTCTGAGGGAAGCGTTTTCGTTACCTGCGCTTCGTTCCGCCATATCGGGCATGAGGGTGGTCATGGCAAGGCGGATGCTTTCCGCTTCTTCTGCGGAGAGGGATTCCCGGGCTTCTCCGCCTCTGATTTCTTTGGCGTACATACGGGACGTGTCCTGCCCTGTGAGGGAGGAAATGACGACGCCGTTATTTTTTCCGTCCAGGAGAGCGAGGGAGAAGGAAAGTTTGTCTCCCGTATCGTCGAAAGCGTCATACCGGACGAGCGCCGTTTTCTGGAAGGACTGGAGCTGCATGGTCGCCAGAAGTTCCTGCTGATGGAGCATGCTTTCCGATGATTCCACCATGTCCCGAAGCTGGCGGATTTCCGTGGACAGTTTCAGTTCCAAAGATTTCCCTTCTTCACCTGCCATGAAATATCTGTATTTATTGTGAAGCCTGTTCACTCTTGACCGCAGGAGGATGAACTGGGCGATAAGGAAGAGGAGGAGGACGATGAGGATGACTCCCAAGACGGAGTATACGCCCTGATAATCGACGCTGAAATTCCACATGTCCATCTTATTCACCCCTCAGAATGTTTGTGATCCGCTCAAATTCCTGATCGTTTTTGAAGAAAAGGGAAATCGTGCCGCGGTGGCTGTTTTTTCCTTTTCCTATCTTGATGCGGACCTTTGTTCCCACCGCCATGAGGAGGTTTTCTTCCAGTTCACGGAGATGGGCGTCGGCTTTATTTTCCGTTGTCTGTTTTTTTCCCGTTTTGCCGTTGCGGAGGATTTCTTCTATTTTTCGTGCCGACAGATCTTCTTCCACGATCCGTCTTGCCAGTGCCGCCTGCTCCGCTCCGCTCGGAAGACCTAAGAGAGGTCTTGCCTGTCCGGCAGTCAGTTTTTTTGCAAATATCAATTCTTTCACTTCGTCGCATAAGTCGAGAAGGCGGATCATATTTGTCACATAGGAACGGCTTTTCCCGATAAGGGACGCCATTTTTTCCTGGGTAAATTTATATTCGTCGATCATCCGCTGATACGCCATGCCCTCTTCCAAAGGGTTCAGATCTTCTCTTTGTAAATTTTCAATGAGGGCAATTTCCGCCGTTTCCTGATCGGTGTATTCCCGTACAAGGGCGGGGATTTCCGTAAGTCCTGCCAGCTCGGCGGCGCGGAGGCGTCTTTCTCCTGCGATGAGTTCGTAATGATCATCTTTTTTTCTTACAATGACGGGCTGGACCACGCCGTGCTCTTTGATGGAATCCGAAAGAGACTGCAAGGCGCCCGGTTCAAATTCCCGTCGAGGCTGCCATTCATTGGGAACGATGAGGGCGGTGGAAATAAATTCCGTTGCTTTTTCCTCTTTGTCCTCGCCGAACAGTGCATCGAGTCCTTTTCCCAATTTTCTTAATTTAGGCACGTTTTATCACCTCGCGAGATAATTTTTTATATGCTTCCGCCCCTTTGGAACGGGGGGCATAGGTCAGTATGGATTCCCCGAAACCCGGCGCTTCCGAAAGTTTCACCGACCGGGGGATCACCGTCTTGAATACTTTGTCTCCGAAATATTTCTTGACTTCGTCCGCCACTTGGAGGGACAGGTTCATCCTGCCGTCAAACATGGTGAGCAAAATGCCGAATACGGAAAGGGAAGGATTGAATTTCCTTGTCACGGTCTGAATGGTTTTCATCAGCTGGGTCAGCCCTTCCAGTGCATAAAATTCCGCCTGGATGGGAATCAGCACCGATTCGGACGCCACGAGGGTATTCAATGTCATGAGGCCTAAAGACGGGGGGCAGTCGATGAAAATGAAATCATAGCGGTCTTTCACTTCGTCGAGTTTCTTTTTCATGAGAAATTCCCGATTTTCCATGGCCACCATTTCTATTTCCGCCCCTGCCAGATCGATGGAAGAGGGCAGAAGAAAAAGGTTTTTAATATTCGTCTTCACGATGGCGTTATCCGGGTTTTCATCATTCAAAAGCACATCATACACGGTGGCCCTGACGGTGACATTTTTCGAAAGGCCGCTCGTAGCGTTTCCCTGCGAATCGCCGTCCACAAGAAGCGTCTTATATCCTTTGTCTGCCAAGTAGGCGGATAAATTCACTGCCGTGGTCGTTTTGCCCACGCCGCCCTTCTGGTTGATGATGCTGATGATTCTCCCCATGATTTCCATCCTTTCATGATAAACCAACCCTATTATAACACATGACCTATTTCATCGTAAGGGGACGATTTTCCCCGTCTTTACGGAAGAAAACGGCATCCTGAAAATCATTTCTCCTTAGGGAAAACCCTTTTTCAAAAAATTCAGCCTCTCTCTTTCCATGAAAAGGGCGTCCTTTTTTCCTCCTCGGGAAATTCGGTTTCAAGAAATCTTTGTCTCATGTTTCACGGGAAACAAATTGACGTCTCCTCATCGGAATGATTTTTGCTGTTTGAAAAAGGAACTCTTTCTCTTTTGTAAGGAAATATTATTTTCGGATCTGCCGTTTCAAAAAATAAGAAAATCAGTCCTTCCGATAAAAGTCTCATTTCAAAAATATCTCGTTTTGCTCCCGTCAAAAAGAAAGGGCGGCGGAAATTATTTCTTCCTTATCTGAAAAATAAGAGGAGCTCGTTTTTGATAAATTATTTTTTCCTTTCTTATTTCAAAATTCATTTCTCATGTTTCACGGGAAACATTTTTCAAACCTTCCATTCAAAAGATGATAAGATGACAACTGACTGAAAATGATTTTCCCTTTTCCCCGATATTTCTCTTTCCTTTTGTTATAATGAAATGAAAAGGAGCTGATCTGTTTGGAACTTACCTTTCTTCATATATGCATCATGAGCGCCGTCATTTTTCTCGTCATCGGAGCGGGATATCATGCGTCTTCTTCCATCCGGTCCTCGTCGGGATATTCGCTGTCCGGCCGTTCTGCCAAAGCACCTTTTGTGGCAGGAAGCATCGCAGGGACGATCATCGGCGGAGGGGCGACGGCAGGGACGGCACAGCTTGCGTATTCACAAGGCCTTTCGGGGTGGTGGTTCACTTTGGGAAGCGGCATCGCTTTCATCATCATGGGACTTTTCTACGCCCGCCGTCTTCGTGAAACGTCACTGGTGACGATCCCCGAATTTCTGTCTCTTCACTACGGAAAAACGGGAGGCCTCCTTGCGTCGGTGATTTCCTCTCTCGGCATTCTTCTTTCCGCCGTGGCAAGCGCCCTTCCGGGAATAGAAATCATTTCTTCTCTTTTCCGAATTTCTCCCGTACCTGCCGCTTTCCTTCTCATGATCCTTGTCATCTTGTACACTCTTTTCGGTGGTATGAAAGGTGCCGCCGTGGAAGGACTTTTAAAAACGGCGATCCTTTTTATTTCCCTTTTCGCTGCAGGCGGTTATGCTCTTTATTTTTTGATGACTTCTCCCGACATTGATACGATTCCTCTTCGAAATTTTCATCTTTTCGGAAACGGTCTTTCTTCTTCTCTTTCCGCCCTGTTTTCGGTCATCATCGGAATCCTTTGCACCCAGACGTATATCCAGTGCATTTTTTCCGCCCTCACTCCGAAGGAAGCGGCAAAAGGCTGTTTCCTTGCGGCGCTCATCACGATCCCCGTGGGCCTTCCTTCCGTTGCCGCAGGGATGTATATGTCCGTTGCCGAACCTTCTGCAACGCCGATCCTCGTCCTTCCTCTTTTTCTCATTCATTATGCACCGCCCCTCATCGCAGGGCTTGCTTTGGGCGGTATCGTCCTTTCCCTTCTGGGGAGCATCGGCGGCCTGTCTCTCGGTATCGGAACGATGATTTCAAAAGATATTCTTCCTTATTTCATTCCCATGAAAGATGATAAAAAAACGCTCCTCATCACAAGGATGTCCGTCCTTTCCGTCATGATTCTCTCCTTTGCCCTTGCGATCATGAACAGAGGATCGGAAATTCTTTTCTGGAATTATCTCTCCATGGCGCTCCGAGGAGGAGGCATCTTTCTTCCTTTCACTTTGGCGATTTTCTTTCCTCACCGTTTGGAAAAAAGCCGGGTTCTTATTTCCATGGCAGGAAGCACGGCGGTATCCCTTCTGTCCCTCTTCCTTCCCGAAGTGGGAAATCCTCTTTTCCCGGGACTTATGGCAAGCTTCCTTCTCCTTCTTCCGGGGATCCGCTTCAGGAAAAATTCTCATGTTTCACGGGAAACAAAATAAACTGTTTAAACAGATCGGTCTCCATAAGGCTGATCTTTTTATTTAGTTTTTTCCTTGCAGAATTTTTGCTCCTACCATTTTTCCTTTTCATTTTGCATTTCGTAAAAGAAGTTTTCCCTCCCGTCCTTTTTGAAAGTTCAATCTTTTTATTTCCTCTCTTTTAAAATAAAAACTGTCATTCCTATTTTTTGTCATTTGACAGATACTTTTTTCTTACTTTTGCAAATGAAATTCTTCCGGTCAATACTATTTCTGATAGCGCCTATGAAATCATCATTTATAAAACGTTCTCATGTTTCACGGGAAACAATAGGGACATTCCGAGCAGGTTCGCTCTTTTTAGGGCGGATCCTTTTTTATTATTTTTTTTGTCATTGAATTTCTTCAGCTGTCTCTTTGTAAGAAAGGAGAAACAGTATGTAGAGAAAAATCACATGGGAGATTTCACTTTTTTCGTATCTGACAGATCTCTTTTTCCTTATTTTAGAAATGAATTATTTCCGTTTCCCTCCCTTTGGAATCATCAGGAAAGGAGCCGTTTGGAAAATTAAATCTTGCATGTCACAAAAATCTGTTCCGTCATTTCTCTTTTTTTACATCTTGCAGCTCTCTTTTTTCTTGTTTTGCAACCGGATTTTTCCCGTTCCGTTCTTTTTGAAAAATCCGAGGCAATCATCATTTTAAAAAAATATTGGCCTTCATTCCTTGTTTATTTCACGGAATTCTTTTCCGCTTTTTGTGAGCGAGTTTTTTCAGATCCTTTTCTTGAAGAAGTTGATATTCTTTATTTCCTTTATCAGTCTGTCAAAACTTTTCCTCCTTTTAATAAATTTTTCCCCTCGCGCTTCGGTAATTTTTATTCTCATGTTTCACGGGAAACAATTTTTCCTTTTCATGATTTCCTTACGATAAAATATGACGGCTTGCCTTTATGAGAGCAATAAAAAAGATCCCCCTTGCGGAGGATCCTTTATTTTGATTAACGGTGTTCGTAGATATCGACTCTTCTGTTGTTTGCTTTTCCTTCTTCCGTAGCGTTTGTTTCGGTCGGTTCCGCTTCGCCTTTGTACATGCCTACGAGCTTGTCAACGCTGACGCCGCGGTCGGTTGCATATTCGGCAACTTTTCTTACTCTGCGGATGGAAAGGTCGTCATTGTAAGCTGCATCTCCGTCGGAATCGGTGCGTCCTACCAGTTTGAAGGTATGGCCCGTTTCTTTTGCTCTTGCAACGAATTCGTCAAGGTTCGCTTTCTGATCCGCTGCAGGGGTGTCGGAATCGCTTGCAAAATGAATGCTGTTGAAGTAGTAGTCATTTTCTACCGGAGCCGGTTCTTCATAGGTCGGAGCGGTGGTGGTGGTGACTACCGTCGTTTCTTCTCTGTCATAGCGGCCGTAGTCATAGGAAGATCCGCCGCCGAAACGGTAGGAAACGCCTGCGAGCCAGCCGGAGTAGGACATATTTCTGTCCGGACCTGCTTCTGTATTCATGTAGCGGTATCCTGCATTGACATCAAGATTGTCGTCGATTTCATAATTCAGGCCTGCTTCCCAGATGGTGGTGCTGTCCGTGCCGAGAGCCACTTTGCCGTAAAGATCGAGATCTTCATTCAGATGTTTTCTTCCGATAAGGCCGATCTGGAAAATGCTGTTTTCTCTCTTGGTTTTGCCGAAGAGCGTGCTCGGGAGTCCCGTCATGGAAACACGGTTGTAGCCTGCATAAGCCGCTACATCGGGACGAAGGCTGTAAATGTAGTTAAATTCCATGCTTTCTCCGCCGGTGTTGTCCGTATCCAGATTGTAATACTGGAACTGCACTGCCGTTCTGTCGGAAAGACCGTAGGTCACGCCGCCGTTGAAATCCCATTCTCCGCCGGACTTAAAGCCGCTTGAACGTGCTTTGGCATCCCACATGCCTGCATTGACTTCCCACTGACCTTTTTCAAAAGTCGTCTGCGGCGAAGCGGAAACACCGATGCTCACTGCTGCCAACAATGCTACTAAGGGTACGATTTTTTTCATGATGAACTCCTTTCTGTTCTAAAGAAAACTTCTCTCGGGAACCCTATATATTTTTGTATATCTATTATACTCGAAACAGTCAACCCTTGTGTACCCTTTTCGGGCTATTTTTTTATTTTTTTGAAAAATTTAATAATCTTATAAATTCATGTCCTGCATTTCTTCTATCATGCCTACTTTTCCGTCTTGGATGAGCCGTCGGAATTCTTCCAGCTGATCCTTCACTTCTTTTGACATTTCAGGAAACTTCGGCGCAATATGCCGGAGAGCGGACAAGACGATTTGGGACACCGCATAGCGGGTATACCATTTATTGTCGGCAGGCACCACATACCACGGCGCCCGCTCCGTCGACGTTTCGGAAATCATTTCGCTGTACAGATTTTGATACCTGTCCCAGAACCGCCTTTCATTGATATCCGCCAGTGAAAATTTCCAATTCTTCTGCTTGTTCAGGATGCGTTCCGCCAGACGGTCCCGCTGCTTGTCCTTTGACAAATGAAGGAAAATTTTGATCATGGGAAATCCGTTTTCCGACAAATACCGCTCCCAGTCGCGGATCTGACGATACCGCACCTCCCAGATATGCTTGTCCACCAGATCTTTCGGTATCTTGTCGCTTGCAATCAGATCATGGACCCGGGTCACCACCACGTCTTCATAGTGGGAACGGTTGAAAATACCGATATCTCCTCTGCGGGGCAGTGCTTTATTGATCCGCCACATATAGTCATGATCCCGTTCTTCCGTCGACGGCTGCTTGAAAGACACCACCTTCACGCCGTTCGGATCGAGATGGGAAAATACATGCTTGATCGTCCCGTCCTTGCCTGCGGCGTCCATCGCCTGAAGTACGATGATGAGGCCGTAACTGCTCTGGGCGTAAAGCTTTGCCTGATTTACCTTCAGTTCTTCCAGCGCTTCCGGCATAAGCACGGTTTTTACCATTTCCTTGTCGATAGAAATATCACAAGCGGTGGGATATTTTTTCAAATGGATCGACTCGCCTTCCCTCACGCGGTAACGGCAGATGTCTATTTTCACTTTCTCAGGATTCTCCATAGAGGACCTCCTTTAAACGGACTTCCCTTTATATATTACTGTTATTATTTTTAATTTTATTACTTCTTCTCTTCCTCCGTTTTCTCGATGACCTCTCTGATTTCCTCCAGTGACTTTGCCCCCGTTTTGGCGATCATCTTCTTGAATTTTTCCAAATGCTCCTTCAGCTCGGGAGACAATTCGGGATACTGCGGATCGATTTTTCGGAGCGCTTCCGTCGTGATGAGGGCCACCACATAACGGGTGAACCACTTGTTGTCCGCAGGCACCACATACCACGGGGACAGCTCCGTCGACGTTTTTTCGAAAATTTCCTGATACAGATTCTGGTAATCGTCCCAATACTGCCGTTCATTGATATCGGAAAGAGAAAACTTCCAATTCTTTTCCTTCGTGATGATCCTGTCGATGAGCCGGTCCTGCTGCTCCTCCTTCGATACATGAAGGAAAATTTTGATCATTTTGAACCCGTTCTGACAAAGATACTTTTCCCAATTATTGATCTGCTCGAACCGTTCTTTCCAGATATCTTTGCTGATCAGCTGCTCCGGAAGCTGGCTGTTTTTGATCAGATCATGGATACGGGTGACGATCACATCTTCATAATGAGAACGGTTGAAGATCCCGATATTTCCTCTTGCAGGAAGAGCTTTGTTGATCCGCCACATATAGTCGTGATCCTTCTCTTCTATGGAAGGCTGCTTGAACGACACCACCGTGACGCCCCCGGGATTCAGACTGGAAAAGACATGGTTCACGATGCCGTCCTTGCCTGCGGCGTCCATGGCCTGCAAAACGACCACAAGACCGTAAGAATCCTCTGCATAGAGCGCTTCCTGATACTCCTTGAGCCTCTCCATGACCTCAGGGAAATATTTCTCCTTCACCTCCTCCTTGTCGATATCCAAATCTCTCTTCGTGCTGTACTTTTTCAGATCGACCTTCTCTCCCTCTTTCACTCGGTACCTGTCTATATCGATTTTTCCGTTCTTGATGACTTCCATGACCGCATCTTTTTCCATGACTGCCTCCTTTATAAAAATGATCTCTTTATTTTATTATAACGTCTCCACCGTTTCTGCGACAATCCCTGCAAGTGTTATAATGGAAACAAAGGAGGCCCTATGGACAAATACAGAAAAGAATACAATTCCATGAAAGATATTTCCGAGTCTTTCGAACTTTCCGGCTCGGGGAAAAAACTCTTTCACTCTGACGCATTCCTCCACTTCCGCCTCCAAAAGAAATGGAAAGACATCATCGGCGAAGATCTTGCGAAATATTCCTACATCGGGTACGGAAAAAATAACACCCTCTACATCTACGTCACCAACTCCGCTCTGACACAGCATCTTTTCATGATGAAAGCAGAGCTCATCCGAAAAATCAGAGAAGACGAATACGGAAAACGTTTCACCGACATCCGCTTCCTTGCAGGCCCACCGAAAAAAGACGCGGAAGGACATACAAGCATCGACAAAATCAACGAAAAAATCAGCTACTATCAGAAACTGTACGATCGGGACATCACGGACAAAGAAAAAGAAGACATCCGGAAATGGACGGCCCTCCATATCAAAGACGAAAAACTGCAAAAAACCTTCCAAAAACTGATCGCCCGAGCCTACCAAAAAGACAAAGCGGAAACAACGGCAGGCTGGCACCCCTGTCCCGGCTGCGGCATGCTCATCCCGAAAGAAGAAATGATCTGCCTCCGCTGCGAAAATAAATGGGAACGAACCATGGAAGGAAACGTCCTCCTCGTCTTAAAAGAAAATCCCCACTACCGTTATGAAAACTGCAAAGAAGAAATAGAGAAAAAAGGAAAAAATATCCGTATTTCCTATGAAACTTACGAAAAAGCAAGAGAAAAACTGATCCAAAACCTGAGAGAAAAAATCTTCCAAAAAACAGACTCCGCCCTGAATAAAAGAATTCTCCTCGCCCTTCTCATTCACAAACCGCTGAAAAATATCACTTTAAGAGAAGCGGAAACAACGCTCCGCCAAATGGCAGAAACAAAATTTTCCGATATGGAGAAATAAGAAGATCAAGATCCATAGGGGACAATCAATATATATAGAAATATAAGAAGAAAATACAATTCCCTTGCATTATAAAACCGCCTCTACTGACAAGGCGGCTTTTTTACTTCTTTTCTTTTATCTACAATTCTTCTTCTTTATCTTCTGTTTGATCTTCCCCGGGTGCTTCATTTTTCATGATCGTTCCTCATGTTCGGTTTCCGTCTCTTCTATTTTTATTTCTTTTCCGAAATTTCCTCGGAAGGGATCGGTGGCGGTCATGATGGTTTGGATATTTTTATTTTTAATATATTCAAAAAGGGAATTTCTTCTTTTTTCGTCCAGTTCGCTTCCTACGTCGTCCAAGAGGAGCACCGGATATTCTCCCGTTTCTTCTTTGATGAATTCCAATTCTCCCAATTTCATGGCAAGCACCGCCGTTCTTTGCTGTCCTTGGGATCCGTAGGCGGACAGATCGAGGCCGTTCATTTTGAATAGCAGGTCGTCTCTGTGCGGACCGACCGATGTATGGCAGAAACGGCCGTCTTCTTCTCTTCTTTTTGCCAGTTCTTTCAGGTACCATTCTTCGTCTGTTTTATTTTCTTCTCCGCCGCTTTTTTTATATTCTATTTCCAGTGTTTCTTTTCCCTCGGTGAGGAAATTTTCCATGGAAGCGAGGAGGCGGTTCATTTTTCGGAGGGTTTCTCTCCTTTTTTTGACGATGTAGGCGGCGCCCTTTGCGATCTGCATGTCCCAGATGTCTATTTCCGGTTTGATTCCCCTGAAGAGGGCTTCTTTGAATGACGCATTTCTTTGGCGCACCGCTTGGAGATACCGAAGAATTTCTTCATAGTAACGGGGGCTTGCCTGCGATATTTCAAGGTCGATAAAACGCCGTCTTCCTTGGGGGCCTCCTTTGATGAGCTGCATTTCGTCGGGGGTGAAGAGGACGGTCCTGAACAGGCCCATCATTTCTTTTTTCTTGATCGCCGTGTCGTTGAGGGTTATTTTTTTGCCCTTTTCTTTAGACAGTTTGATCTTGAGGCGGTGAGTGACGTTTCGTACTTCGTAGTCGACGATGATCGTGCCTTCCCGCTGTCCCAGCCGGATGAGTTCTTCGTCTCTTCCGGTGCGGAAAGATTTTCCCAAGGATGCGACGGAAACGGCTTCCAGTATATTTGTTTTTCCCGTCCCGTTTCGCCCCGTGAGGACTGTCAGATCTTCTGCGGGATTGACGGTTTTGTCTTTGAAGTTTCTTATTTCAATGAGCCGTACTTCGCGGCATTTCATTTTATTTCCTCGGTGATGTTATATTTTTCTCCATCTATTTGAAGGATATCTCCCGGGCGGAGTTTTTTCCTTTTTTCATGCACTTTTTCTCCGTTGAGGAAGACTTGATGATCTTGAAGGAAATATCCGATCTCGCCGCCGGAAGCGATGATGTTTTCTTTTTTGAGCGCCTGGTCGAGCTTTATATACTCGCCGTGCATCTTGATTTCTTTCATATCAGCGGCCCCTCATGGGAGTCACCACATAGCGGTATGTTTTGTCTTCTTCCTGCTCTACCACCATGGGCCCGCTCTTTTTCACGTGGAGGATGATTTTGTCCCCTTTGGAATGTTTCAGGATGTCTTCGATATAGATGCAGTTGAAAATGATCCGCACATCATCTCCGTCCAGTTCGGCAGGGATCGACGTTTCCGACCTTCCCAGATCGGGATCTTCTTCATACGCTTTGAGTTCCCCTTCATAAAATTCGAAATTGATCGTTTTGTAGCTCATATCTCTTGAAATGGGGCTGACGAAACGGACCGCTTCTTCAAATTCTTTCAGATCCAAGGTGGCATGCAGGTCGAAGGTCGTGGGGAATACTCTTTTGTAATCCGGATATTCGCCGTTGATCAGATTGGATACGAAATAGGTGTCTCGGAAGGTGAATGCCACATGTTTGCTTGCCCATGAAATTTCCACCGCCGCATCTTCGTCGGAAGGGAACATGCGGACCACTTCTTGAAGGACATAGGCGGGAACGATGAAACGGCCCGTGCCTTGCGCTTCTTTTTCAAGCGTCATTTCTTTCACCGCAAGCCTGTGTGAATTGGTGGCGGCCATGGTGATTTTATTTCCTTCTATTTCGCAGAGGATGCCGACGAATATGGGATTTTTAATATCCGTGGACGCTGCAAAGGAAACCATGCCGACCAGCTCGGCCAGATCTTTGCATTTCATATCCGCATGGTTGGCGTGATCGATTTCGCTTACGTTCGGGAAATCCTCGTCATCTCTCGTCGGAAAGCGGGCGCTGTACGATCCTGCTTTGAAAGTGACCGCCGTTTCTCCTTTTTTCTGTTCCATCACGACCGGTCCGGGAGGCATCATCTTGATGGTGGAAAGAAGCTGGGGAGAGGCAATGACGGCAATTCCCTCCTCTTCTATCAATGCATCGCAGTAAGTGGAAATACCGATGGAAAAATCGTTGGCTTGAAATTCCGCTCTTCCTTTGTCGCAGGCAATGAAGAAACCGTTATTCGTGTTGGAAGTCACTTTATTTTGTGCTGCCCGCTGCACTCTTTCCAGAGCGCGCCCCAGTTCCTGTGTTTGAAATGTAACTTTCATCGTAGCTCCTTTACTAATACTGAAAATGAATATAACAGCAGCAGCAGTAGTAGTGCGCTGTGAATAAGTGAATAATTATGTGAACAATCGATAAATTCGGTTTTTTCCTCTTGTCATAATTCTGTGAATATGTCTTTTTTTTATTCAACCGGATCACAGGGATAAAAATTTCCGAAGATATTCACAAGTTGTACACAGTTTGTTCCCTGTTTCGATAAAAAATATTCACAATCATTTTACTGATGTCTTTCTATCCTTGTTTTCAAATATTCGACGGTTTTGGCGACGGAAGGATCTTTTTCCATATCCTTTTCCACTCTGTCGCAGGCGTAGAGGACGGTGGAATGATCTTTTCTTTTGAAAGCGTCCCGCAGATTCGGATAAGATTCATTCAGCATCTTTCGGCAAAGATACATGGCGATCTGACGGGGGATGACGATATTTTTCGGTCTTCCGTTTCCCAAAAGTTTTTCTTTCCTTACATTATAATAGTCGCAGACCACTTCGATGATATAGGGAATGGTGATCTGATGGAGATTGTCCGGAGGGATGACTTCCGCCAGTGCCGTCCTTGCCATGTCGAAATCGATGGGAATATTTCTGACCCGTGAAAAAGCAACCACCTTGTTATAAGCCCCTTCCAATTCGCGGATGCTCGTATTGATATGGCTTGCCACATAATCCACCACATCATCGGGGAAATCGACTTTCTCCTTTTCCGCCCTCTTATGGAGGATGGCACAGCAGATTTCATAGTCCGGAGGAGAAATATGGGCAAGAAGGCCGCTGGAAAAACGAGTCTGAAGACGATCCTCCAGCTCTTCGATATCCGACGGCGTGCGGTCGCTGGTGAGAATGATATTTTTCTTGTTGTCGAAAAGAGTATTGAAAGTATTGAAAATTTCCGTGGTGGAGGAACTTTTTTTGCCGCCGAAAAATTGGATATCGTCAATGAGAAGATAATCAAGATTTCTGTACTTTTCACGGAAACTTTTATTTTTTCCGCTCTGGATCGCTTCGATGAGCTCATTCGTAAAAGTTTCACTCGATACGAAAAGCACGGACAGATCGGGACGGACGTCGTTCACATAGTTGCAGATCGCATGGAGAAGATGAGTCTTCCCGAGACCGGAAGGACCGTAAATGAAGAGAGGATTATACGAAGAAAACGCCATATCGGGCTCCACCGCCGACTTTGCCACCGCAAGCGCCGCTTCGAATGCCATATCGTTGCAGTTCCCTTTGACGAAATTTTCAAAAGTATTTTTCCTGTTTACCGGATTCGGATTATAAGGAACATTTTCCTTCACGGTCAGGGTTTTTTGAGAAATTTCCGAAGAAGAAGCGATGGAATCGATGCTCGGAAGAGACACTTCGTCGATATTTTTCGCTTCCAGATTGGAAAAATCGGGAATGGGAGAAGGATCTTTGATTTCCTCCTCTATTTTCGGAAGAGAAGGCAGATCCGAAGAAGGCGCTTTCTCGCCCCCTCCGTGAATGACAAGGGTCACGGAAGAGCCCGTCTCATCGGAGAGAAAACGCTCCAGATCCGATTTATAAACCCCTTCGATCCAGACAGTCAGATAAGGCTCCTTGGTCATGATCGTAAAAAGACCGTTTTCAAATGAAACGGGATAAATTTCCTTATAAAATTTATCATAATACTGAGGATTTTCTTCCTTCACATAAGAAAGAACCCGTCCCCAAAGTGAAAAAATATCCATAAAATTCCTTTCCGCCGAATTCACAGAAAAGATGTGAAAAAAATGTGAAAAACTGTGAACAGCAGTGAATAAAAAAGGGAAATCATAAAAAAAGCAAGTCAGTATCGGACAAAAAGCTAAAAGGAAATTTCATGCCCTCTGTGAATAACTGCGAAAGCAGAACAAAATAAAGAGAATGAAAAAAGGATTTTTCCTTTTACCTGTGAATAACTCTATTGTACCATCCAGAGCGCCTCCTGTATATGCACCAGATGAGGTAGCCGAATATTTATTCCCTACCAAGGAGGAAAAAGGGCAAAAAAAAGAAAAAAACTTGCAATTTTATTAAATATTTGTTATTATAGTGCAGTCATGCAGAGGAAACCCTCTCGCAATAGGGGCATAGCGCAATTGATAGAGCAACGGTCTCCAAAACCGTAGGTTGGGGGTTTGAGTCCCTCTGCCCCTGCCATGAGGCCCAGTAGCTCAGCTGGATAGAGCACTTGACTACGAATCAAGGTGTCGGGAGTTCGAATCTCTCCTGGGTCACCAAAAAGACAGTACCGATAGACGGTGCTGTTTTTTTATTGCCCGATCATTATAAGAGAAGGAAAATAATAAAATCTTTCCACCGTCACGGAATGTTGCGGAAAAAGAAGAAATAGCGGACAATAAAGGTAGAGAAGAAACAACCGGCGATGCAAAGAAATTCATGAATGAACACCTTGTTGTCGGTAGAAAGAGACAGCAGATTGTTCGGTACGACAAACGAATGAATTTATTTGTCAAAGGAAACCCGGATAGAGGAGTATTTACTTCGTTTATCCCGGAAGGAAAACAGGGGAAATATTATTTTTCATAAAAGGAGAAAGATTTAGAAAATGACGGAGAAGCATGAAAGACACATATGCCCTGTCTGCAATAAGTACATGTTTGAGTCTCATATGTGTCCCGTTTGCCACAGACATATGTTTGATTTTCCCAATTCATTCGATGAGTGCCCGGTGTGCGGGTGGATGGATGATGCTGTACAGGAGGATTATCCGGATTGGGCTAATTGCGCGAATGATATGTCTCTGAATCAGGCCCGGGAAGCATGGAAACAGGGAAAAAGAGTGGAATAAAGATTCCCTGTATCAGATAAATAGGAAAGGTAGAAAAGGCGTATTAGAAGATTTCAGTTTTTAAATATGGAATCCGGTCAATACGTCTTTTTGTTATGCATAAAAAAGAGGTGATAGGATTACTTCCGGATAAGGAAGCAAGAAAAAATAGTAATTAAATACATTGGTAACTATAAGTACATTTAAGATAAAAGGGTTATCAAACTATGAAATCCTTGGTAGAATGAATATAGAATAGCGTTTGACGGGGGTAGGAAAATGTCACGGGAACTTGATAAAGAATTAAGAATTGAGTTACTTAAACTGAGAGATGATTCGGAAGATTTTATCCGTGGTATGTTTGAATTTTTAGAACAAGATGAAGATAAACAGGAGATGTTGGATGCAATTAAAGACGGAGACGTGAAAACATCTGCGGATGCCATTCTCTTGGGAATGGCCATATATGAGGATAATGGAGGAAGTCTGAACGATCCGTAAGCCTGAGATGTAATCGGATTATACTTTATAAAAATCTGTTTTGTGGCACCTGAAAAGGTGCTTTTTTATTGCATAATACGGTAAAAAACAGGCAATAAAAAACAAACTGCCGGGTGGACGCCAAGTACGGAGTTGAAATCCGGTCCGGAGTCGAAATCCGGTCCCCACCATCAGTTAGCAGCAAAGGCGACTTTCTGCTGTCGGCAGTCTGTTTTGTGTATGTATTATAGGACAGATTCATAAGAAAGGCAACTCTAAAATGAAATATCTTATTACACGGAAGGAGGCGTGGGATGATATACAGAAAATTGGACGAGAACCGGGATTATATATTCGGCCGTGGAAAGAATGCTTATCCGGAGGGAGCTGATGCGGTGGCACAAGCCATCAAATCGAGGCTTCTTTTACTTTACAGCGAATGGTGGGAAGACTTGGAAGACGGGCTTCCGATATTCTCTTACGATTACAATACATTAAACTACAGCGGATATACCTCGCACCGGATTCAGACAACGGAAAAAGGAGGATAAATAATGGCAAGTTCTAATTTTAAGGTATTCGCAGAGTCGGTCTCACAAAACGATATTCAGTCAGATTCGGTCTATGAGGCGGATACGCAGCGAATCAGAGGAGTCATTCCCGGGCTTGGACGGGTTCTACATCATCGAACGGAAATCACAGCCACAGCTTTTCTATTGAAACATCTTCAACAGGAAACTGCTTTATCGGGACAAAAAAATTGCCCGTCTTTACGAGGGCACAAAAAAAGGAGAGTCGTTATTGGCGGGAGCAACCAATCTTACCGTTGCTCCCTCTTTTCCTCCGAAACAATCATCGGAGTCCAAGCGAACATCTCCTTTTTCATCTGACCCAATTATATCAGGCAAAAGCAGATATTGTCAACTGTAGAAGAAAATAAAAAAAGAGATTCGTTATTGGCGGAAGCAACCACTCTTACCGTTGCTCCCCCTTTTCCTCCGAAACAATCATCGGAGTCCAAGCGAACATCTCCTTTTCATCTGCCCCCATTATAGCAGGCAAAAGCAGATATTGTCAATAAAGAACGGCGGAATCGAGAAATTCGGGATGATCGCCGCAAGGATGCAGAGAGATAATACAATCACTGTAATGGAGATTTTCCCAATACCAAGTGCTTTCTGTGAATTCATTCTCAAGAGCATAAACAACAGAGTCCCTTATTTCTTTATTGAGAGTGAGGGCAGTCAGAAAATTTCTTGTCCGGTCATCGATGTTTTCCCGAGGATGTATCTCTGCGAAATCCTCAGTGAGATGACAGACGGAATTGATTTTTCTTCCTCCTATATGAATCTCGGCGGGAAAAAGCATAGATGCAACTTCATTTATTCGATCGTAAAAGATATCTATATGGCAGTCTGTGTAATAAAAGTCATCTTTATTCGGTTCGAAGTCTGTTTCATCATAGTAGCAGGGATATTTATTATTTATGGGAAGATAAAAGAAAAGGTCACGCTTATCGATTTCAAAATATCGGCAAATAGAATTGATATCCCTGTCAATCAGCCATTCTTTGACAGGCTGATTCAGTGCCAGTGCGCGGAGTATGTCTTCGTCAACATCGGTAGCACGGGATAATTCGTCCAAAATGGAATAATAATCTCCGTATCTATATTTTTCTCGTTTATTTAATATGATTTCATATAACAATGAAATGACCACAAGACCGCCCCCCTTTTACCGCAGAATGGCAATGTATGATTTGAAAAAATCCTTTATCGTGCTTATACCTTCCATTTATACCCACATTTCAGGCAGGTGCATTCCGGCTTGTGACTTCCGTGAAATCCTGCCACGAGGCCGATGCCTCCTGCGAGAAGGCCGCCGACGATTCCTTTTGCGGCGCTGTAGCCGACTTCGCCGACTTTGATATTTGCAGAATAACAGACGGGACAGCAGAGTTCGTCCGGCTCTTTCCTGCCTGTTCGGGAAATCCTGCTTCCGCCTGTTTCCTTTGCCGCTTTCTTTATATCTCCGTCAACGGCAGCAGCTTTCACCGCCGTTCCGCAATAAGGACAAAAACGGCTGTCCTCCGGCATTTCACGACCGCAATTTTTACAAAACATGGTATTCCTTCTTTCCAATCAGTGATGATATTTCATAAATAAAGCCGAATGTTTCCTTACTCCTTCGTCTCCGGATACTGCGGGCCGTATTGATTATTCGGGGCGGATTCTTTGGTTGCCAGATAGAGCAGATAGAACATAAAAATGAGAGGAATGATGGCGGCGGCGCCTTGGAATATGTAATTCATTGCAAAAAGGATGACCGCCGGTCTTCCCGATTTTCCTATATCGTGGAGCCTTCTCGTGAGGAGGGCGTAAGACACGAAAGCAAAAAGAAGATAGACGAGGATATTCAGGATGGACGCGCCGCTCACTTCTTCCAAAGCGATGGTGGTTAAAACTCTTACCTGCGCGGCGGACTGGATGATCATCATCAGGATGAAAAAGGTCCAAAATTCCCGTCTCGTGCTTCTCCCTTTGAAAGAGAACATATGCCCTCTGAACCGCTGCCAAAGTTCTTCAAAAGATAATTTCCCGTTTCCGTTCATGTTTTCCTCCTCGTCAATTCCGTTATCATCTGAAATACCGTCATGTGACGGCGTTCCCCTTCTTCTATTTAATCGTAGTTTCCCTGCATAAGCAAGTTTTAAAATTTCTATACCGCGGAAAGAAGGAAGAAATTTCCTTGGTGAGGAAAGAATAAATAAGGTAAATAGAGAAAAGTACGGGGAAATCCTGTCCGGCGGGAGAAGAAAATAAATGATCGGTGCAGGAAAATAAAACAGCCGAAAAAGAAATGAAAGCACGAGGGGGGCGAATATGAAAAGTATTTGAAATTTTGAATACTGAACCGATCCGCCGTATTTCTTAAAACATGCTATATTTCAATTTAGTCGGCACCTTAGGGAGGGGCTTTTTTTATTTCCTGACCATATCGATTTTTTTCTATGATATACTGTATACAAATACAAAATTTATTTATTCAGGAGGTACTTATGTCAAAAGTCATCGTTATCACCGGCGCTTCTTCGGGGATCGGGGAAGCAACGGCGAAAATTCTTGCCAAAGACGGGGCGAAACTGGTTCTTGCGGCAAGACGGGAAGACCGGCTGAAAAAATTGGCGGAAGAAATCAGGGAACTCGGCGGAGAAGCTGTTTATCAGGTGACCGACGTGAGAGACGTTTCGCAGGTGGAAGCCCTTGCGGAAAAAGCGGTCTCTTCTTTCGGACGGATCGACGTGTGGTTCAATAATGCAGGCGTGATGCCTCAGGCGCCGCTTCTCAGCAGGGACATAAAAGACTGGGATGCCATCGTCGATATCAATATCAAAGGCGTTCTTTACGGGATCGCCGCCGCTCTTCCCCGGATGGTGGAACAAAAAGAAGGGCAGATCATCAATATTTCCTCCGTGGCAGGCCATTTTGCCCACCTGAACGGCGCTGTTTACTCCGCGTCCAAATGGGCGGTGCGGGCGATTTCCGAATCTCTTAGGGAAGAAATGGCAGGATATGAAGGAAATCTGCGGGTCACCGTCGTTTCCCCCGGCGCGGTTCATTCGGAACTGCTGAATTCCGTCCATAATGAAGAGCTCAATAAAAATTTCACCGCTTTTTATGAAAATTTCGCTATTCCTGCAGAAAGAGTGGCGCTTACGATCAAGCAGGCCATCGATCTTCCTGCCGATTCCGCATGGAACGAAGTGGTGATCCGCCCGACGAAACAATTGCTCTGATTACGGTCTTTTTCTGTCAGATTGCTTTCCTTCTCTTTTTTATCTTTTATTACAAAAAAACAGCCCCCGAAAGTCGGAACAAAATCCTTCTTCAGGGGGCGTTTTCATTTTCTTTTTATTTTGTTTTTATCCTTCCTCTTTCAGATAGGGAACGACGGCGCTTCCGTGGGGGATGATATTGATCGTGTAGTCTTCTTTTCCTTCTTTTTTCAGTTGTTCTTTGGCGAGCGCCCATGCTTCTTCTACGGTAGCGACGGGGATTTGGTGTGTTTTATTTCTGATGACGTCGAAATTTTCTTTTTTGGTGACGAAATAGACCGTATGGGTGAGGGCGGTGTGGAGATTTTCAAAAGCGACGAAGAAGGGAATGGTGAAGCATGCCCGGAGGGCTTTTTCCATTTCTTCCAAGTTGGGATATTTGAAGCTGTCCAAGTAGGCAGGCGGCTCGTTTACGTCGTCCGCTTCCATGAGGGTGATGATGATGCCCCCTTCTTTGGTTGCCATTTCCGCGGAGGTGTAGCATTTTGTCCCTTGGTAAAGGTTCGTGTCTTTCGGGTATCCTCCTGCGCTGACGATGGTGACGTCCGCTTTTGCTTTCATCGGTACTTTCTGCATGCGGTATGTTTCTTCCGTGCCGAGGAGCCATGCTTTGTAAGGATCGCCGCCGACCATGCCCGATATTTCTCCCTTGTCATTGATGAGGGAATGGACGAGGAAACAGGGGGCGACCATGTCGCAGCCTTCCTGCATGTCTTCGCTGACGGGATTTCCTTCTATTTTCAGGACATGGGCTTCGGGATTGATGCCGGATCCGATGCCGTCGCCCAGGGCATGGCAATGGTTTTCTTGGATCGTGTCCCATCCTGCCACGCCGGGGAGGATCAGTTTCCGTCCGCCGCCGAATCCTGCCATGTCGTGAGTGGAAACGGCGTTGATGAGGATGACTTTGTCCGCTTTTGCCACGATGCTGTTGATGTAGACTTTCGTGCCTCTTGTGGTGGTTCCCATGTAGGTGAGATTGTCTTTATTTCTGCAGTCGTGCTGATACATTTTGATCCGCTTTGCCACTTCTTTACCGACGCATTCTTCATTTTCTTCGTCTCTGTGGGCGCGGTGGGTCCCTTGGGCAAAGACGATACAGATATCTTCGTCGGGGATGCCTGAAAGATTCAGTTCGTTCACCACATGGACGGTGAAGTCCCGGGCGCGGTTCCATGCACGGGTGATATCGGCAACGACGAGGCAGACTTTGTCGCCGGGCTTTACTTTTTCGGAAAGAGGGGCGCTCCCGACGGGACGGCGCATGCATTCAAGAGTGGCTTCTTTCACATCTGCCGCCGCTGTGGGAACTCCTTCCAAAATATCTGAAATGTGTTCTTCCGGAAGAAGAACGGTCTGAACTCCCCTGCCGAAAGGGAGCGTGTATTCTTTTAACGCCATGATGCTCCTTTCAGATGGAAATAAATAAAAATGATGATATCATTATAACTGAAAACAGAGGGAAAGTCATGATTTCTCTGTCTCGGGAGATTTGATGATGAGCGCCATGAAAACGAGATTGCCCGCTCCCGTATTTTCCACGCCGTGAAAAGAGCCGTCGTTGCAATAAAGGACGTCTCCCGCCTGTATGTCGGAAGTACCTTTTTCATCGGTATAGCGGCCTTTGCCCGAAAGAATGTAATAAGATTCGCTGTTTCCGATATGTTTATGAATGCCGATGGACGAACCTTCGAGAACGGTGATTTTTCCGTACATATGGATGACGTTTTTCCTCTCCTCTTCGGAAAGAAGGGGAAGGATATGAATTTCTCCTTTTCCGCCGGATGCGTTTTTGCGTATGATGGTATCCATAGAAACCTCCTTGTGGAATTTCTTTTATTATATGCTTTTTTTGACCATTTGATTGGATTTTACAAAAATTTCCTTATTAAAGGAGAAAATGAGGGAAAGATGGAAGATATTTTTTTCAAACGGCGGAGCATCCGCTTATTTGAGGACAAGGAAATCCCGGAAGAAATCCTGCACTATATCCTTCGGGCAGGCCTCTGGGCGCCGTCGCCGAAAAACAGGCAGCCTTGGAAATTCATCGTCGTCACGGGCGGTGCAAAGAAAGAAATGATCGCCGCCATGGAAAGAGGCATTGCCCGTTCCGAAGCGGGAGAGGGGATCATCACGGGAAGCAGGGAATATCTGAGCAATGCAAAATACACGATGAAATCCATGGAAGCGGCAGCGGTGACCGTTTTCATCATGAATCCGGGCGGAAAAGATCCGAGGGACAATTGGACGGCGGCAGAAAAAATCCATGAAATGAGCGATATCCAGTCCATCGGCGGAGCGGCGGAAAACATGGCGCTTGCGGCATCCGTGAAAGGCGTGGGAAGCCTTTGGATAGGAAATATATTTTTTGCCTATGACGAACTGAAAAAATGGCTCGGCGACGGAGAACCGGTCCTTGCCATGAGTTTCGGCTACCCTCTTCACAATCCGCGGCCCCTTCCGAGAAAAGAGGAAAAAGAAGTCCTTGAAATACGGCGGTGACGGAAATTTGCAGGAAAGTCCGTATTTCGGTATAATAAGTCCTGTATTTTAAAAAAGACAGGAGTCCTATCGTGATCGAAGAAATAAAAAAGAGGCGCAGTACAAGACGGTTCATCCAAAAAGACATCGCCGAAGAAGATGTGAAAGAAATTTTGGAAGCCGCCGCATGGGCGCCGTCGGAACATAACGAACAGCCGTGGAAATTCATCGTCGTAACGGGAGATAAAAGAAAAGAAGCCGTCCGTGCATTGAAAGCAGGTATAGAAAAGATTCGGAAGGGAGAAAATCCCTATTTCGGAGAAGACATGGCAAAATTCATTCCTGCCGCGGTCTACACCGCAAGGGTGCTTGAACAGGCGCCGGTCATCGTTTTCGTGATGAACAGAAAAGGAAAAGACTACAGAAAGCCCCGCACCATGGCAGAACATGTGGTGGAAATAGCCGACATAGAATCGGTGAGCGCCGCCATCCAGAATATGTGCCTCGAAGCAACGGCAAGAGGGATCGGAAGCCTTTGGACCTGCAATATTTTCTTTGCTTATGAAGAACTGAAAGAATGGCTCGCAAGTGAAGGAGAAATGGCAGCCGCCGTAGCCCTGGGATACACCGACAGAGACATACGCCCCCTTCCGAGAAAGCCCGTAGAAGAAATCACGGAATACAGAAGATAAAAAGCCGAAAGCGGTTCGGACTATAATAAGTAAAATAATATAATCGCAGAGAGATGATCCCGAGAGGGGTCATTTTTTATTGCCCTTCATCAAATAAAAAAAGGGGAAATTTTTAAGAAAAAAGAAACGCCCTTATGGAATATCTTTCGGAAGGAACAGGAAAGGAAGGGATCAAAAAGGAGCTGTAACTGAAATATGAGTTAAAAACACAATTTCATTACAGCCCCTTGCTTTATTTTATGCCTGCACTTTATAAATCGGCGGAGAACAGGAACGTATAAAAAAAGCCTTGATTTTTCGTTCACCGCTTCCTTTGAAAGGGAGATATTACTTTTCAAAAATCATCGGCGCGGATCGGAAAAAACACATCTGCCGGATCGGAAAAAACGTATTTGCCGGAGGAAAAAGTTTCTGTCAGAACAGAAAAAACATACCTGACAGATCGGGAAAAACATATCTTGCAGACTAAGAAAAATGCATCTGAGAGAACGGGAAAAATGCATCTGTCGGAGGAAAAATATCCGATAAATCGGGAAAACTCTTCCTATGATTTCACTCTCGGGAAATGAGGAAAAAGGAAATATCATTTTGGAATATTCATCGGGAGGCTGTAATAGGAGGTACATAACAGATAGAAGGGATGGAAAAGCAGAGAAAAAAAGAAAAAGCCGGGACTGTTTTCCACGGCGTTTTGCAACATATGAAATTTCTATAAATCATCGGCGCGGATTTGTTTTTCTCCGGAAAGATCGAAAATTTCTCCGTATACGGGGCCGTAGGCCGCATTGGCAAGGGCTTTGATCGCCCACCCGCAGTTTTGGTTGCCGCAGTAGATGTAGCGGCTTGCGACGGAGACCACATGAGTCCTTCCTTTCATGGACTGCACCACCGGATCGGCTAAAAATTCTCTTTTATAACGGTTTGTATTTCTCAGGTCCTGCGGACGGTCGGCGGCGACGAGGAAAAAGTCCGGATCCGATTTCAGCACCATTTCTTTGGACAGATAGTCTCCGTTTTTGAGGCCTGCTTTTTCGATGGCGTTGTTCACTTTTGCCCTTGTCAGGTTGGCGTGAAACATGGAGCCCGGGCCGCCGTAGCTTTGCATCTGGGAGACGAGAAGGCCCGTCGGGTAGGGAGGCTGTATAAAAGACAGCTTTTCGTTGATTTCCGCAAGGTCGGCTTTCATTTTTCCGATGAGCTTTTCTCCTTTTTCTTTTTCTCCCACGGAAGAGGAAATGAGGCGGATTGCGTTTTCGATTTCTTCATGATTGTTCGGGCTTTTGCAGACCACTACGGGATAGCCGAGGCTTCTTGTCATTTCAAGGGTGTTGCTGTCTGCCGTGTCGGCAAGGATGAGGAGATCCGGTTTCAGGCGGACCAGCATGCTCATGGAAATATGGCCCCCGGGAAGGACGGTGTATTTGATATCTTTCACTTCATCGGAAACGAAAGAACCCATGGGATCTTTGGAAAGAACGTTCACCGCTGCGAGATGATCGGAAGGGACGAGGCCCAAAAGAATGGTATCGAAAGCGATCTGGGCGGCAATGATCCGTTTCGGTTTATGCGGTATATAGACTTCCGTTCCCTGATAGTCCGTGACGGTATATCCTTCCGCCGTCTTTTCGGCGGTCGTCTTGGGAATGGCACAGCCGGTGATAAAGAAAATGGAGCATAAGAGGGAGAGACAGATTTTAAGAAGGAAGGACATGAGATCACCTGAGTGTTTTAATTTATATCTAAGTTTATAAAAAGAAATCTTTATTTTAATTTTATATTCCTATAGTGTATAATAATTGAAACACCAATCTGATTTCAAGTATCAGGGAATGAAATATTTGAAATTTCAGTGAAAATGACAGATGAGGAGACTCATAATGATTCAATCCGACAAGGGAAAAGTTTTATTTCTTCTGGTTCTGGCAGTCCTTCTTTTTCTCGTGGCGGTCTTTGCTCTTCATAAGGGAGCGATTGCCGTGCCGATGACGACGGTTTTTCATGAAATGGCAAGAGGCCTCGGCCTGCCGTTTTCGGTGGGAACGGTGCCGACACAGGAACAGACGGCGGTTTTCTGGTATATCCGCATGCCCCGTATCGCCGTTGCCGTTCTGGCAGGTGCCGCCCTTGCCGCATCGGGAGCGGTCATGCAGGGGGTATTTTCCAATCCTCTGGCCGATCCGGGGATCATCGGCGTTTCGTCGGGCGCATCTTTCGGTGCGGTCATCTGTATTTATCTTGGCCTTACGTCGGTGTCCATGTACTATATGCCCGCCTTTGCTTTACTCGGGGCGGTTTTTTCCGTCCTTGCCGCCATTTTCCTCACCCTCCGGAACGGGCGGATGCCGCCGATGAGCCTTCTTCTCGCAGGGGTGGCGGTGAGCATTTTCCTCGGCGCCATGACAAACGGTCTTCTTACTTTTATGAATGAATACAGGCTGAAAGAATTTCTTTTCTGGATGGTCGGCGGTCTCGACTACAGAAGGTGGGAACATGTGACGCTTGCTTTTGCGCCGATTCTGTCGGGCCTGTTTGCCTTGATCGTCCTTGCCCGTCATCTGAATGTCCTCTCTCTCGGGGAAGCGGAAGCAAAATCACTGGGTATGAATATTCTTCTCTACCGCTCTCTTTTTCTTTTCATTGCATCCCTCATCACTGCCGTGTCGGTCTGCGTGAGCGGCATGATCGGTTTCGTCGGCCTCGTGGTGCCGCACATCATCCGCATCCTCATCGGCCCCGATCACAGGATGCTCATCCCCGGGGCGGCGCTGTCGGGCTCTCTTTTCCTCCTTCTCTGCGATACGCTGGGACGGATCATCGCGGCGCCTTTGGAAATACGGGTAGGCATCATGACCGCCGTCATCGGCGCGCCCTATTTCCTCTACCTGATCCGGAGAATGAGAAAACACGGAGGCATGATATGATGAAACCGTTCGTACTGGAAGCGGATCGCATCTCCGTCTCCATCGGCAAAAAAGACATACTGAAAGACTGCTCCCTTCAGGCAGGAAAAGGAGAATTCATCGGGATCATCGGGCCTAACGGTGCAGGGAAAAGTACCTTCCTGAAAGCTCTTCGGGGAATGATCCCCCGCCGCTCGGGAGACGTCTTCATCGAAGGCAAAAATGAAAAAGAGATGAAAGAAAAGGAAATTGCAAGAAAAATTGCTTTCATGCAGCAGGAATTCCGCACCAATTTCAGCTACAAAGTAAGAGAAATCGTTCTTTCCTCCCGCTATCCCTATCTGGAATGGTGGCAGAGGGAAGATAGTAAAGATAAAGAAATAGCGGAAAAATGGATGATTTATACAGGCGTTCTTCCTCTGGCGGAGTCGGCGATACAGGCGCTTTCCGGCGGAGAAAGGCAGCGGGTCATTCTTGCAAAAGTTCTTGCTCAGGAGACGGATATCCTTTTCCTTGATGAACCGACGGCATCCCTTGATCTGCAGTATCAGGAAGAAAGTTTCCGCCTCTGCCGAGATTTGGCAAAAAGAGGAAAAACGATCATCATGATCTGCCATGATCTGATGATGTCCGCCCGATGGTGCAGCCGCCTCGTCCTTCTTTCCGAATCGTCCTTCATCGCCGACGGCGCCCCTCATGAAGTGCTGACGGAAGACAATCTGAAAAGAGCCTTCAAACTGGATTCCCTCATTTACAAAGATCCCATTTTTGACCGCCTCTCCCTTTACACCTATAAAGGCTGTGACAAAAAAACAAAAAAAGTCCTCCTTCTCGGGGACGGGGCGGAAGCGGTGGCGCTTATGCGGAAACTTTTCCTCCGAGGCTACGACGTTTCCTGCGGCCGTCTTCGGGAGAATACCCTTGCCAAAACGGCGGCATCCTGCTTCCACATACCCGCCCTCGCTGAAAATGATCCGCCTCTTTCGGAAACATTCACCGCAAATTTCCCGATCATTTTGAAATACGGCGCAGGTATCGACGAAGTGCCGGAAGGAACGAGGGCGGACGTGTACGGCGAAGGCAATATGCCTTATGAAGAAATATCGGATAAAATAGAAAAAGAAATATTATAATCTTAGAAAAATGGTGAAAAATCATAAAATTATAAATCTTCCCCCATCCTCCGCTTCGGGGGATTTTTTATTGTCGTATTGACAAAAAACGGCCTCGGGAAGTCAGATTTTCTCTTGGGAAATGCGGTTCTGAAAAAAATTTTGTAAGGGAGGAGAAACGGGGGAGATCGTTTTTTTGAAAATGACTGTAAGATGACAATCTTTACTTTTCTATGACAGGAAAGAGCGTTTGTATACCCTTTGTCATGAAAAATAAAGCTCCTCTTTCTTTTGACGGGGAAAGAGAAGAAAAAGCAGATTTTGGCGATATTTTTGTATTAAGGCGTCCTTAATCATCCTCTTCGGGAGGGTTCTTTTTTTTGCTTCTATACTTTGAAATACCGCTCCCTCTCGGTGAAAATGAAGGTTTTCCGACTTCTATGAGAAAAAGAGATTTCTAATCCATATTTTTCTTGGAATATACAAGATATTATCTGAAAGTTGTCATTCCCTCTGTATACTGAAAATCAGCAAAATATTTTTTCAGGAGGATACTATGAAAAAAAGTTGGATGAAAGCTCTCATTTTCAGTTTGGCAGCCGGTTCCGCACTGATCGGAAACGTCTATGGCGCTTCTGCAGCGGATATCCGCATTTTACCGGTAGACACCGCTAAGTTCTGGGCGGGAGCTCGTTTTGATTTCGATGTGGAGGTTTCCAATGCGGCGAAGCTTGATGCCGTGGATATTCAGATTAACGGACAGCCCGCAAGCAAAGTTCTGGGCAAGAGTCTGGTTAAAAAAGATCTTGGAAATGGAGTTACGTCTTTTCGGGCAGATGATGTAACCTTCAAAAACCCGGGCGATCTGGTGGTTACGGTCAACGTAAAAGAAGGTGCAAAAGTATCTTCCTCTACTGCCAAATATAAGGTAGTCAATGAAAAAGCTCTCAAGAGAGCAAAGAACGTCATTCTTTTCGTCGGCGACGGCATGTCCCTGCCGGCTCGTGAAATAGCACGTATCATTTCCAAAGGCCAGACGAACGGCAAGTATAACGATATCCTTGCTATGGAAAAATTGGAACACAACGCAGTCATCACCACCAGCGGATATGATTCTCTCGTGACGGACTCGGCAAACTCCGCTTCCGCTTATGCGACGGGCCATAAATCCGTAGTCAACGCTATGGGCGTATATGAAAACTCCACGAAAGATCCTTTCGATGATCCGAAGGTAGAAAACCTTTCTGAAATTCTGAAAAGAACAAAAGGCATGTCCATCGGCCTTGTGACCACCGCAGAATCCACCGATGCGACTCCTGCAGCTATGGTCGGCCACACCAGAAGAAGAGCGAACCAAGATTTCCTCGCTAAAGACTATCTGGAAGATTACCACCGTCCCGATGTCATCCTCGGCGGCGGCTCGGCTCGTTACATTCCTCAGTCCGCAGCAGGATCGAAGCGTAAGGACAATGTGAATGTCATCGAAGAATTCAAGAAAAAAGGATATACTTTCGTTTCCAACGCGGAAGAATTGAAAAAAGCTCCGTCGAACAAACCGATTCTCGGCCTTTTCCATACTTCCACCATGAACGTATACATTGACAGAGAAATGCAGAAAGATCCGAAAGTTCTGAAAGCTTTCACGGATCAGCCGAACCTCGTCGATATGACAAAGAAATCTCTTGATATTCTTTCCCGCAATGAAAACGGCTTCTTTGCCATGATCGAAGGTGCTTCCATCGATAAGCAGCTCCACGTCATGGACTGGCAGCGTGCGGCTTACGATACCATCGAATTTGACAAAGCCATCGAATATGCAGTGAACTGGAGCAAGAAGAGAGGGGACGACACACTCATCATCGTCGTTGCCGACCACTCCCACGGCGTTTCCATCAGCGGCACTTATCATGAAAGAGACGGAAAGAAAGGAACCGAAGCAGTCAGAGTTTATGCCGATTCGACCTTCCCCACATTCCGTGACAGAAACGGCGACGGTTTCCCGGACAATCCCGATCCGGACGTTACACTTGCCATTCAGTATGCAAACCATCCGGAATACTATGAAAACTATCGTTTCATGAAGACTCCGACTCCGCCCGCTCTTGCAGTGAATGAAGGAGACGTGAAGAGCTCCAAGGCAAACCCTGCCCGTATTCCGCAAGGACAGCAAGGCCAGCTCATGCCTGCGAATACACCGAAATCGGATCCGCAGGAAGTCCATTCCGCAGATGATGTGCTCCTCAATGCAGGCGGCCCCGGCTCCGAATATTTCCGCGGCGTCATGGATAATACGGAAGTATTCTTCGGTATCCTTCGTGCCCTCGGCATCGATGCGAATAAAAATAAATAATGAGATTTTTGCTTAAAAAATTTCTCACTATACTCTTTTCAGTCTCACTCCTCACCGGGAGCGCTATCCTTCCAGTATCGGCAGAAACGTTATCTTTTGAAGAAATGTATTCAGGCTGGTCGGAGGGGGCGCTCCTCTTTTCGGAGAAGCTGAAAAATCTGGAAGGCGAGGAAGTGACCGTGGCAGGCTACATGGCGCCGCCGCTTACGCCGACGGTGCGCTTCTTTGTCCTGACGGAAGTGCCCATGTCGGTCTGCCCCTTTTGCAGCAGCGATGCGGACTGGCCGGACAATATCATCGTGGTCAAGGTGAATGAAGATATCACCGCCCTTCCTTATGATGTGCCCATTACGGTGACGGGCATTTTGGAAATGGGAAGTGAAACGGACGAAGAGACGGGCTTTGTCAGCCAAGTCAGAATCGACAGCCGTTCCATTTCCGTAAACTGAGGAAACATTTTCATACACCATCGGCGCCCCTCCCGAAACGGAGGGGCTCGTTTTTTACAAAGGAGTCTTTCTTGATAGAAGTGAATCATCTGATCCGGAACTTTTCCGATCCGTCGGGACGGGAATTGCGGGCACTGACGGTGGACAATTTCAGACTGCAAAAAGGGGAAGGAGCCGCCCTCATCGGCCCGTCGGGGAGCGGAAAAACAACATTTCTCCACTGCCTTTCGGGAATTCTTGCCCCTACGGAAGGGGATATCCTCATAGAAGGACGGAATATTTCCGCCATGACGGGAGAGGAAATTTTGAAATGGCGCGCTTCTTTTGTGGGATATATTTTTCAGAAAGCCCTTTTGATCCCGTGGCTCACCGTTTTTGAAAATATTGAAATTTCCGCCGATATGGCAGGAAAAAAGAAATCTCGGAGCGACATAGAAGCTGTCCTTGAAAAAGTCGGCCTCGGCGGTTACGGAAAAAGGATGCCTGCCAAACTTTCCGGAGGAGAACAGCAGCGGGCCGCTTTCGTAAGAGCCGTCATCAGAGAGCCGCAGCTCATCCTTGCCGACGAACCCACATCGGGCCTTGACTATGAAAACAGCGGAATCCTTATGAATCTTCTCCTTTCCTACCAAAAAGAAAAAGGAGCGATGCTCATTTGTGCCACCCATGATCCGGCGGTGCAAAATCTTTTTGAAAAGAAATTTTATCTCACGAAAGGAGGACTCCCGTGTACCTGAAACTGGCATTTCTCTCCCTCTTCCGCAGGCCTCTCCGGCAGGGACTCCTCTTCCTCATCATCGCTCTTTCCTGTGCTCTTCCCGTTTTCCTTCTCCAGATGACGGGGGGACTTTACAGAGGCATCAACCGCGCGGTCGAACCTTTTCCCATACTGGCAGGAGTCAAAGGATCGGCGTACCAGCTCATATTGAATACGATTTTTTTCAGAGACCGTCCTGTTGGAAATATTTCCTATGAAACGGTGGAAACACTGCGGAAGGGCGGAAAAACGAGCGCCGTCTACCCCCTTGCTTTCGGCGACAATTATCGGGGATTTCCCGTGATCGGCACGGAGAAAGAAATATTTTCCTATCAGCCGAAGAAAAACGCTCCCCCGTGGCTGCGGCTTTCCGAAGGAACAATTTTTGAAAAAGAAGGAGACGCCGTCATCGGAAGTGAAACCGCCCGCCTCTCGGGACTTTCCGTAGGAGACACTTTCCGATCCATTCACGGCGCGGCGGCGCAGGGCCGATCCCATGACCATGTAAGCAAAGTGACGGGCATTCTTGCCCCTGCAGGCGGCCCTTACGACAGAGCGATCTTCGTCTCCCTCGAAGATGTCTGGGAAAGCCATCATGCGGAACTTACGGACGGAAAAGGAGAAGTCACCGCCCTTATCGTCAGCCCGAAAGGGTACAAGGAAAGCATGCAGCTTCTTTCGGAATACCAAAGAAATAAAGATGTGCAGATGATATTTCCCTCCCAGTCGGTGATTTCCCTCTACCATGCGGCAGGACAGAGCAAAGAATTCTGGCAGATCTTGGTGATTTCCATTCTTGCCCTCTCCCTTGTGATCACCCTTCTCGTCCTTTACTGGAGCAATGCGGGACGGCTTTCCGAATTTGCCCTCCTCAAAGCACTGGGAGCAGGAAATAAAGATATCACCGTCATGATTTTGGGAGAAGAAGCGCTCCTCCTTTTCACGGGATCACTGGCAGGCTGGCTCTCCGCTTACGGTGCAAGCGTCATGGCGGCAAACATGATCTCCCGCCACGCGGCGATCGTCATGGACACCGCCCCCGTTCCCGAAGGACTTCTCATCATCCCCGTCATGACCATAGCAGGCACTCTCGCAGGCCTCATTCCTGCCCGTATGATAAGAAATAAAGATATCTCCGGACATTTGTAATACATTTCTCAGCCGAGAAATTGATAAACGAGTGCCATAAAAAAACATAAAAAGCAATAAAAAACCGCCCCGAAGTCAGACCGGCTTCACAAGGGCGGTTCATTTTTTGTATGCGATTGTTATTGATTAATTCTTTTTCATCTCCAAAAGATTTCCTTTGGCATCGAAGAAGCCCGTATATTTTTCTCTTGCCCCTTCGATATTGATCACCGCTTTATAGCTCCGATCATCGATATAGTAAATATAATTCAGCATTTTATCTACTTTGCCGTTTTCGATGGATTTTGCTTTTTCTTCCGCTGCTTTATAAATATCGGGGATTTTGCCGTAGTCAATGCTGTCTATGGGCATCACATTGTCATCCATGTCTCCGTCGCCCGTAATTTGTACAGGGGCAGGGGCGCTCCATTTTCCGTTCTGGTAGGTATAATGATTGACTTGGTCCTTTGAGCCGGGAACCAGTATATCAATATCTATCTTATTTCCTACGCCTTGTAAATCAGTGATCAGTACATTTTGAAAAACTTTGACTTCTTTTCCTTTTAAATCCGGTGTTTCTTTCAGTTCTGAAATAGCTTTGGCAGCAAGGCCGGGTTCGGTAAATATACTTTTGCTTGAATTCCCCGAGCCGCCGCAGCCGGGGAGGACGACCAATGCGAAGAGCATAAAGAACAGACCGATTAATTTTTTCATCCTGCACCTCTCAAATTTTAAATAAAATAAAAAAATATTATATTTTCATATTATCTTATTCATAAGGAATATACAAGAGATAATCGGAGAAAATCAAAAAAAAAGAGTAAAATTTTGCATATTAACATATACTCCGATATATCGTCATATATCATGAATTACTTCTATATATCGGGAAATACAATATCTGTCCCATAGCGGAGAGGAGAAGGATTGATATAGGGAAATTCTGATGAGAGGGAAATAATTTCAAATCACGGAGAAAGAAAAATGCATCCCTCAGTTTGATTTTTTTACAACCGGCAGATGTAAAAAAAGACAAATCGGAGAAGGTTTTGGAAAAGACAGAAGGGATCGGAAATTTGACAAAGAACGGAAGATTTCAGGAAGGAAGGGAGAAAATCAAAAAAGAGGACAGGAATAAGATTTCTTAATCGGGAAAAATAAAAAAACTCCCGACAGGGGAGAAATTTCATAAATAGGGTGAAGCGGAACATCGAAGAAGATGGTAACGGGAAAAAGGGAAGCCGTTTTCTCAAACCTTAAACGGCAATTTATGATAATGACAGCAAAGGGAATGTTATAAAAACAATAAAAAACCGATCTCCAAAAGCGGGTTTCACGGCTTCCGGTGTCGGTTCTTCTATCGCTTATTTCTCAGTTATCTTTTGCAAGGCACTGTAATTCCAAAAATGCCCAGCTCAGTTCTGCTTTGATTTCTTTTTCGATTTCTTCTGTTTCCAAATTTTCCAAAACTTCTACTTCGGAATTCATCGGGCTTCTCCTTTTTTTAACAGAAACGTATTATTATTCTTATGTACCACTATATGCCCTTTGTTTGGGGCGATCCAATACTTTTTTGCATCGACTGCGGCGGATACAGGCAAAATTTATCATAGATGAGGAGATCCATGTGTAAATACCAATCGATTGCGGATGTATAGACAGAATGGGGAATTTTAAAGGATACATAGATTACTATGCATATTTTATTTATTAAATTTAAGTTAAAAACCAAAAGAAAGGGTTGCCGAAAAAATAAATTCATAATATAATCAAAGGCACAAATTCATATCGGTGGATGATGCATATAGGAGAAAGCGCGAGCTTACCGTAGGAGTGAAACTCTCAGGTGCCCTTCGGGGCGGTACCATATGCGGACACACTCTGGAGAGTCTCTAGGATATTTCTAAGGGCGCCGAAGGTGTAAGGACATGAGTCCCAATCTCTCAGGCAAAAGGACAGAGCATAATCATGATTTTTCATGATCCTTTATTTATGATCCCTTGGCGTATTTCCGGCTTTCAGAGTTCTGACTTTGGAAGCCGGTTTTTTTATTCTCATTAAGGGAGGCATTTTTTATGGATTATCTTGCGATTTTAAATGAAATTGACAGTTTCATCTGGGGGCCGCCGCTGCTGGTGCTGCTTGTGGGGACGGGCATTCTCCTCACTGTCCGACTGAACCTGCTTCAGGTTTTCAAGTTGCCCAAAGCTTTAAACCTTATTTTCAGGGCACAAAATGCGGGTAGCGGAGATATCGACAGTTTCAAAGCTCTTTGCACCGCTCTTTCGGCAACGGTGGGAACGGGAAATATCGTCGGCGTTGCCACGGCGATTCATGCAGGCGGCCCGGGCGCTCTTTTCTGGATGTGGATGGCAGCCTTTTTCGGAATGGCGACGAAGTATGCCGAAGGGCTTCTGGCGGTCAAGTATCGTGAGACCGATGAAAAGGGAGAAATCGCAGGGGGGCCCATGTACTATATCAAAAACGGCATGGGAGAAAAATATAAATGGCTCGGCACTCTCTTTGCTGTTTTCGGCGTCGGCGTCGCTTATTTCGGTATCGGTACTTTCGCACAGGTGAACGCTATCGTAGATATCACAAAAATGACCCTCGGCGTCGATCCCGTCTGGACGGCGGTGATTCTTACCATTCTTGTAGCGGCGATCACCATCGGGGGTCTTCAGTCCATCGCATCGGCAGCAAGCAAAATCGTTCCTGCCATGGCAGTGATTTATCTTATCTGCACCACGGGAGTGCTTATCGTATTTGCCGAAGAAGTTCCCGCCGCGGTGGCACTGATTTTGGAAGCTGCATTCACACCGACTGCGGCGGCAGGGGGATTCCTCGGCGCCACCGTCATGATGGCTGTCAGAAACGGCGTGGCAAGAGGGGTATTTTCCAATGAATCGGGCCTCGGCTCCGCACCGATCGTAGCGGCGGCGGCAAAAACAAAATGGCCTGCCGAACAGGGGCTGATTTCCATGACGGGCACTTTCATCGACACCATCATCATTTGTACCTTGACGGGTCTTACCCTCGTGGTCACCGGTGCATGGAACGGCCCTGAAAACGGGGCGGCTCTCACCAATGCGGCCTTCACCGCCGCTTTCCCCGCTTTCGGCGGATATATGCTCATGGTGGGTCTCGTCCTCTTTGCATTCACCACCATTCTCGGCTGGAATTATTACGGTGAAAGATGCATGATTTACCTCGTCGGTGTCAAAGGCGTTCTTCCCTACCGCCTCATTTTCATTCTTCTCGTGGCAAGCGGCGCGTTCCTGAAATTGGAAGCCATCTGGGTTTTGGCGGATATCGTCAACGGCCTCATGGCGATACCGAACCTGATCGCCCTCATTTTCCTCTCCGGCATCTGCGTGAAGGAAACAAAGAAATATATGGATCATTTGAAAACGGGAAAAGATTACGAAGAATACGAAGACTGATTGATTTCAAGAAATGCTGCTCCGAAAGGGGCGGCGTTTTTTTTACGGTATTTTCAAAAAAAGAAAATTTTCACGGTGACATTCTTTTCTTTTCCGTGGTATAATGACTGAATTGTACAGAGAAAAAACTTCTGCCTGTGATATAATTAAGTATATGTTTTTATAGCGGATGTCAGTTGAAAAAGGGGACATCCCTTATTTTTGAGAAAGAGGAGTCTTTTGGAGAAGAAGGTAGTGATCCGCTGTACGTCTTCCCAGCGGGACGAAACGGGACAGTCGGAAGATGTGACTTTGGATACGCTCGGTGTCTACGGCGAAAAAGAAGGCTGCCGCTATATCACCTACGACGAAACGTCCCTTTCCGGCATGGAAGGAACGACGACGACGATCCGCCTTTATGACGGCAGGGTGACTCTTTCCCGAAGAGGCAGTTTCGTTCAGGAAACGGAGTATATCCCGGGAGAAGTATCCCGTTCCGAATTTATGACGCCTGCAGGGCCGATGGAACTCATCACGACCTCAAGAGACATCATCGATACGGTGAAGGACGGAAAAGGACAGCTCCGCCTTGTTTATGATATCGAGATAAAAGGACTTTTTAAACATTTGAATGAAATTGTTATTGATATAGGGGAGGCGCACGAATCGTCATGGAAGTCATAGAAGAATTGAAGACGATGATTGAAGAAGCAAGAAATAAAGCGGTGGAAGCGGGAGAACTTCCCGACGGTGAATACGGGCCCGTTCAGCGGCCGGAAATTCCGAAATCAAAACAATTCGGCGACTATTCTTCCAATGCGGCGATGCAGTGGGCAAAAACGGCACATATGCCGCCTCGGGCGATAGCGGAAATTCTTGTGAAATATATGAAATCCCCCCTTCTTTCCAAATGTGAAATAGCCGGCGCAGGATTTATCAATTTCTTCCTCACTGCCTACACGGTGTACGGAGAACTGAGAAATATCCTTGCTGCAGGGCCGTCTTACGGCGATCTGCCGAAGGATAAGAAAGATAAAATCCTTGTGGAATATGTTTCCGCCAATCCGACGGGGCCGCTCCATATCGGCCATGCAAGGGGTGCCGCTTACGGTTCCGCACTGGTGAACCTTCTCCGCGCCGCAGGCTATGAAACGGCATCGGAATATTATGTGAATGATGCGGGCAACCAGATGGAAAATCTCGCCAAGTCCGTGGATGCAAGATATCTTCAGCTCCTCGGAAAGGATGTCGATTTCCCCGAAGACGGCTACCACGGCTACGATATCGTGGAGACGGCGCAGTCGATCATCGACAGGGACGGCGACAAATATCTTTCCCTGAGTGAAGAGGAAAGAAGACATATTTTCAAAGAACTTGCTCTGAAAGAAAAGCTGTCCATTTTGAAAAAAGATTTGGAAAATTTCAATGTTACTTTCGATCATTGGTTTTCCGAAAAATCCCTCTATCCGAAACAAGCGGAGGAGGCGGTGGAGCAATTGAAAAAAGAAGGCCTCCTCTATGAAAAAGAAGGGGCTTGGTGGCTTGCGACGACGAAAAACGGAGATGACAAGGACAGGGTCGTCATCCGTGCCAACGGCGTGCCCACCTATTTCTGTTCCGATATTGCTTATCTTCCGAATAAAATCAAGAGGGGCTACAACAAACTCATCGATATCTGGGGGGCGGATCATCACGGCTACATCATCCGGATCCATTCGGCAATGAAATTTCTCGGCTACAATCCCGATGATTTTGAAATTCTCCTTCTCCAGATGGTGACTCTCCTTCGGGACGGAAAGCCCGTGAAAATGTCGAAACGGACGGGAGAATCCGTCACATTAAGGGAACTCATGGAAGAAGTGGGAAGCGATGCGGCACGGTATTTCTTCTGCAGCCGCACCTTGGACAGCCAGATGGATTTTGATATCGATTTGGCGAAAAAAAGATCCTCCGACAATCCCGTTTACTATATCCAGTATGCCAATGCCCGTATCCACAGCCTTTACAGGCAGGCGGCGGAAGCGGGTATTTCCGAAAAACCTTGGGATGCGGTGGATTTTACCGTACTTACCGAAGAATGTGAACTTGATTTGGTCAAAAAGATGGAAAATTACCATATGCTCATAGAGGGGGCGGCTTTGGAAAGAGCGCCTCAGCGGATCGCCAAATACGCCTATGAACTGGCAGGGCTCTTCCATCGTTTCTATAGAGAATGCAGAATCATCGGAGTGGACGAAGAAATCACTCATGCCCGGCTGGGTCTTGTCACCGCCGTACAGTATGTACTCGCCCACGCATTGGCTATCCTCGGAGTTTCCGCTCCGGAGCGTATGTAAAAGGAGGACAAATGACAAAGTATATTTTCGTAACCGGCGGTGTCGTATCATCTCTCGGAAAAGGCATCACTGCCGCATCTCTGGGCCGCCTTTTGAAAAACAGGGGCTACAAGGTCACCATTCAGAAATTCGATCCTTATATCAATATCGATCCCGGCACGATGAGCCCTTATCAGCATGGCGAAGTATTTGTCACCGACGACGGGGCGGAAACGGATCTGGATCTGGGCCATTATGAAAGATTCATCGACGAAAACCTTTCCAAAGCATCCAGTGTCACCACGGGAAAGATTTACCAGTCCGTCATCAACAAGGAAAGAAAAGGGGAATATCTGGGCTCCACCATCCAAGTCATTCCTCATATCACCAACGAAATCAAGGACAGAATTCTGCGGGTCGGCAAAAATGACAATGCAGACATCGTCATCACCGAAATCGGCGGCACCGTCGGGGATATCGAATCGCTCCCCTTCTTGGAAGCCATCCGTCAGGTGAGAAAAGACGTGCCTCACAGATCGGACGTCCTCTACATCCATGTCACCCTCGTCCCCTACATTGCCGCTGCAGGAGAACTGAAAACAAAACCGACCCAGCACAGCGTCAAAGAACTGCGCTCCATCGGTATCCAGCCGGACATCATCGTCTGCCGCACCGTGGAAGAACTGTCGTATGACATGAAAAGAAAAATTGCCCTCTTCTGCGACGTTGAACCGGAAGCGGTCATCAACAATCTGACGGCGGATACGATTTACGAAGTGCCCCTCCTCATGGAAAAAGAAGGACTCGACCATATGGCGCTGAAAAAACTGGATCTGGAAGACCGTCCGGTGGATCTGAAAGACTGGAAAGACATGGTGGACCGTATGACCCACACGGAAAAAGAAGTGGAAATCGGCCTCATCGGAAAATATACGAAACTTCACGACGCTTATCTCTCCGTCGTGGAAGCCCTCTACCATGCGGGATTCGAACTGGGAACGAAAGTGAATATCCGCTGGATCAATGCGGAAGAACTGGAAGAGAAAAAAGTAAATATGAAAGAACTTTTCCACGGACTTTCGGGCATCGTCATTCCCGGCGGATTCGGCTACCGCGGCGTCGAAGGAAAAATCGACACCATCCGTTATGCAAGAGAGCATAAGATCCCCTTCCTCGGCCTCTGCCTCGGCATGCAGGCGGCAGTCATCGAATTTGCAAGAAATGTCTGCGGCATCAAAGAAGCAAACTCCTCCGAATTTGTCCCCGAAGGGAAATATTCCGTCATCGACATCATGGCGGATCAGGAAGACGTCACGGAAAAAGGCGGCACCATGCGCCTCGGCATTTACCCGTGCAAACTGAAAAAAGGAACGAAAGCAAGAGAACTTTACGGCGACAAAGAAATCGTTTACGAACGGCATCGCCACAGATACGAAGTGTCCAACGAATTCCGTCCCGAATTGGAAAAAGCGGGCCTCGTCATCGCAGGAACCAGTCCCGACGGACGCCTCGTGGAAACCATCGAGCTGAAAGATCATCCCTATTTCGAAGCGACCCAGGCCCATCCGGAATTCAAGAGCCGTCCCAACAGACCGCATCCCCTGTTTCACGGATTTGTGGAAGCGGCGCTGAAATATAAGAAATAAGAAAAGAAACCGAAAAATCCGCTTTTTTGAAGAAGGCGGATTTTTTTCTGCTCAAAACAATGGAGATGAAAAATATCTTTTTATAAAAAATCCTTTTGGAAAACAAAACTGATATAATAGGAAAGACTTGAAGAAAAAGAAAGGAGACATCATGGAAGCGGCGAAAATTTTGAAAAAATATTTCGGCTACGACGAATTCCGTCCCCTTCAGGAAGAAGTGATCGAAACGATCCTTTCCGGCAAAGACGTTCTTTCCGTCATGCCTACGGGAGCAGGAAAATCTCTCTGCTTTCAGATCCCCGCTCTTCTTTTTCCTCACGGAACGATCATCATTTCTCCCTTGATTTCCCTCATGAAAGATCAGGTGGAAAGCCTTCGGGAATCAGGCGTGCCTGCGTCATACGTCAATTCCACCGTGCCCTATGAAGAATCCATCGAAAGGCTCCGTGATTTATACAGGGGCAAATTGAAAATTCTCTACATGGCGCCGGAAAAACTGGAACCTGCCTATTTCACGGAATGCCTCGTCAGAGTGCCTCTTTCCATGGTGGTCATCGACGAAGCGCACTGTGTTTCCCAATGGGGCCACGATTTCCGCCCGGGCTATCTGAAAATAAAAACATTCATCGACACTCTTCCGGAAAAACCCGTCGTGACCGCTTTCACGGCGACGGCCACCACCCTTGTGGAAGAAGATATGAAACGGTGCCTCGGCCTTGAAAAAGCAGTCATATTCAGAACGGGCCTGGATCGGAAAAATCTCTCCTTCCGTGTCCTTTCAGGGACGGATCGGGAAGATTTCATTCTCCGGTACGTGAAAAATCATAAAAAAGAAAGCGGCATCATTTATTGTGCCACCAGAAAAGCAGCGGATGAAATTTATGAACTCCTTTTGAAAAACAAAATTTCCGCAGGACGGTATCATGCAGGGATGGACGAAGAAGAACGGCGGCGCATGCAGGAAGATTTTTCCTTTGACCGCATCTCCGTCATAGCGGCGACGAACGCTTTCGGCATGGGCATCGACAAGAGCAATGTCCGCTACGTCATCCATTACCAGATGCCGAAAAGCATGGAAGCTTACTATCAGGAAGCAGGCAGGGCGGGCCGTGACGGTGCGGCGGCGGAATGCATTCTTTTGTACAGCGGAAAAGACGGACGGATACAGGAATACCTCATCGAAAAAGGAAACGCCGAGGAAGAACAAAAAAGACGGGACTATGAACGGCTGGAAGGAATGATCGGCTACTGCAACACCACGGAATGTTTGCGGAATTATATCCTCCGTTATTTCGGGGAAAAAAGCGATATCCCCTGCGGCCGCTGCGGAAATTGCAAAAATGAAGCGGCAAAGACGGATATCACCGATGTGGCAACGCTCATTCTGAAAACCGTCGGCGCGCTGAAAGGACGATACGGAAGCGCCGTCGTTGCCGATATTCTCAAAGGAAGCCGGTCAAAAAATATCCTTTCCCGAGGACTGGAAAAAACGGCGTCTTACGGAAAACTGTCTCATGAAAATATAAAACATATCAGAAACAGGATAGAAACTTTCATTGCCGACGGATACCTGAAACGGGAGGGAGAATTTAAAATCATTTCCCTCACGGAAAAAGGGAAAGCCGTTCTTGCGGAAGGAAAAAATGTGTACGGCCTCGCACTGGGCGGAGAAGAAATGACCGCCAAAGCGGCAGCGGAAAAAGAAAGAAGACTTTCTCCCGAAAGTTCCGATCTTTTCGACAGGCTGCGGGAACTCAGAAGCGCCATTGCCAAAGAAGAGCACGTGCCGCCTTTTGTTGTATTTTCCGACGCCACCTTGGAAGACATGGTGCGCCTCCGTCCCGTGACGGAATCCGCCATGGCGGAAGTGCGGGGAATCGGTGCGTTCAAATTGAAAAAATACGGCAGACGTTTTATGGAAGCGATCCGAGGGAAAGACAAAGAGGCGGAAAAGAAAAAAGCCGATCCGCCGTGGAAAGAAGAAACCATCTTTACCGCCCTCTCCCGTCTGCGCCTTGCGATTTCCAAAAAAGAAAAGAAAGCGCCTTTCCAAATTTTCTCTGACGCCGTTTTAAGAGGAATGATAGAAAAAGAAGTGAAAACGAAAGACGATCTACTTGCCGTCAAAGGAATCGGACCGAAAAAAGCGGAACAGTACGGAACGGCATTCCTGAAAGAACTCCGCCGGTCGGAAGAAAAAATAAAAGAATATATTCCCGAGGAATGAAAAATTTCCTGAAAAATAATCGGGAAATTATTTGCAACAAAATGATAGAAATACAGAAAAAACAGTCCATGAAAAAAGATCCGCCCCGACGAGAGCCGATCTTTTTTTACTTGTTATTTCATTATTTATCAGTCTGTCATTCCTGTTTTTTTGGAAGAAGGAATCCGTATTTTTACGGGATATCAGCTTTTCGGCGAAACGGATGATGCCGCATATTTCTTCAAAACACTTTCGATATCTTCTTTGACGAGAGGGCCCGCTTCCTTGGAAAGACTGAATTTGGCATCCAAAATGCACCATGTGGCAAGAGCGCCCGTGAAATGAGAGAGGAAAAGCTTTGTCAGAAGATCCACCGGCGTATCTTTTATGAGATACCCTTCATCGATTCCCTGCTGCAGAATGGCATAAATCCGGCGGTATCCGTCTTCAAAACGGGCGGTGCTGTTTTCGATCATCTTCGGATCCGACACGGAACGGAGCCACTGGCGGAGAAGATTGACACCCATCCATTCCGCTTCATGAAGAAGTTCCATGAAATAATGGGACAGTTTCTTTTCCGGCGACCCTTCCATCTCCATCGTAGCGGTAAAAAGCTCGAGCAATTTACTGAAAGTCAGCTCCTGCACCACATTTTCCTTCGCTTCAAAATAATGGTAGAAAGTGCCCTTTGCCACCCCTGCTTTTCTGGTGATATCTTCAACGGAAACCTTTTCAAACCCTCTTTCGCTGATGAGTTCTTTTGCAGCGTTCAGCAATCTTCCTTTCGTCCGCTCCGCTTTTTTTGTAAATGCCATGGTAAATGCCATGCCCCGACTCCTCTCCGATATTTGACGTCCTAAGTATATATGATGGGGAGAAGTAAAGCAATGACCAAAAGTCATTATTAAAATCACTCATCAAAAAAGGGGGGACGAGGCGATGACGGAAATATCTATATATTTTTTAAATTTTTGGTATAATCAGAATATAAAAGAAAAGTTATTTTTAATCATCCGTATCGGAGGGAATGCATGGACGACGACCATATATGGTTTGAACTGATCATTATTATTTTACTTGTACTGGCAAACGGTGCCTGTTCGCTTACGGAAATCGCCATCGTGGGCGCGCGGAAAACAAAACTTTCGGAAATGGCGGAAGAAGGAAAAAGAGGCGCTCTTCAAGCGCTGGAACTGTCGGAAAGAAAAGAAGAACTTTTTGCGACCATCCAAGTGGGCATCACCACCATCGGCATCGTGACGGGTATGTTTTCCGGTGCTTCTCTTGCAGGACCTCTGGCAGACGTCCTCAGGGATATTCCTTCCGTGGGAGCTTATCTGGCACCGCTCAGCATGTTCATCGTCATGGCGCTTGTCACCTATTTCACCTTGATTATCGGAGAACTTGCGCCGAAATGGATCGCCGTCGCCCATCCGGAAGAAACGGCATGCCTTGTGGCAAGACCGATGATTATTTTTGCCGCCCTCTGCAAACCCCTCGTCCTTTTAAGCACTTGGTCCACCAAAGTGGTGGTGACCATGATGGGCATCCGCATGGGAGAAGGCGAACCCGTGTCGGAAGAAGAAATACGAGTCCTCCTCCGCCAAGGCGCTCTCTCGGGAACCATCGACAAAGAAGAACCGGATCTGATCAACAATGTATTTGAACTGAACGATCTCACCGCGGCAGACAGCATGACCCCCCGGACACAGCTCGTATGGATCGATCTGGAAGACAAAGAAGAAAATATCTGGAAAGACATCAAAGAATCCGCCCATTTCCGCCTTCCCGTAGGAAGCGACTCACTGGACGATTTCAAAGGGATCGCCGACATGAGCGAAGTCCTCATGGACCAGCACAACAATCCGGGAAAATCCATCAAAGCATCCGTGGTGGACACCCTTTACAAACCCCTTCTCATACCGGAAACACTGATACTCACCAAAGTGCTTGCCCTCTTCAAAACACAAGGCGTCCACGAAGCAGTCATCATCGACGAATACGGAACACTCTCGGGCCTCATCACCCTTCACGACGTACTGGAAGAAATCGTGGGAAATATGCCCGGCGACGAAGAAGACATATTAGAAGAACAAAATAAATTCATCCGCCGGACAGAAAATTCATGGCTCGTAGAAGGCCTCTGCACCATTGACGAATTCAGAGAATATTTCCGACTGGAAGAAGAACTCCCCGGCGAAGCGGAAGACGACTACAAAACACTCGCAGGATTCATCACCTACCTTTTCGGATATATCCCGAAAGAAACGGAAAAAATCAAATACGGCGATTTTACATTTGAAGTCATAGACTGTGACAATCGGAGGATAGACAAAGTGCTGGTGACACGGGATCCCTCCGGAAAGGAATAACATGGACAGAAAAGAAATATCATTAACGGAAACCCTTCGGGCGATACGGGAAGAACTGAAAGAAAATAAAGCATTCCTCCAAATGTCGATGACCGAATCCGATCCGGAAGCGCGCCTCATGGAAGAAAAAAGAATAGAAAACGTACTCACCTTGGCAAACGTCATGGAAGAAATTCTGGACAACATCATAGAAAACGAATTTGCCGAAAAAGAAACGCCCCCTCGAACCGTAGAAGAAGAAATCAAAAACTTTGAAGACAATTTAGAAAAAAGAAAAGCAGAAACAGAAGAAGAATGTTACGCCGCAGAAGAAGAATTCGCAACCGGCAGAACAGGAAAAGAAGAACCGATCGACCTCAGGGACGAAGAATACGAAGAAGAGCAGGAAGAGAAAAAGAAGAAAAAAAAAGAGAAGAAAAGCAAAAAAGATAAAAAGAAAAAGTCCGAAAAATAAAAAATATAAAAGGTAAAGAAAAAAGAAATAAAGAAAGTAAAGGAAATAGAAAAATAAAGAAACAAAAAGTATAGAACAAAAAAAGAGCCGCCCGAAAAAGGCGGCTTTTGGTTTGAATGGGACAGATTGCTTTTATTCTTGAAGTTCTTTTTCTTCCAGATCTTTAAGTGTGATTCCTTCTTTCGTTTTCCAGTAGATTCTGCCGTTTATGTTCGTACCGAGGACGAATTTAGCGGCATAAGAGGGGCTGTTGAAAAGGCGATTTTTGGTCAGCTTCCCGTCTTTGATTTCTCCGTTGGCTTTACATTTATCCCTCAGTTCTTTTATGCTGTTCCTCAGACTGACCGAATCAACTTCTTTAATCATGCTTCCTTTCAAGACGACGAATCCTTCATTGGTCCGCTTGCCTTCCGCATGGATTGAGATCTTTGATTTCGTTGGTTTTACCTCTAAGTAGAATATTTCTTCTTTCGGAGCTACAGGTTCTGTTTCGGTTTTTTCATCTTCGAGTGATACAAAAACTTTATATCCCAAGACGCCGAGAAACATTTTTGCATATTCTATAAAATATTCCAAGCCGGATTTTTTTCCTTCCGTCACATGCCCCGGATTCGGATCATTCCCGTTTCTGACTTTGTATCGGTCCGCTTTTATCGCTAAATTGGTAAATCTGTTTTCAAGGTAAGATATTTCCGTAGGTCCGAAGGAATTGTTTTGTGTCGTTATCATGACGGCATCGGTAAAATCGGAGCCTCTTTTTACATGTTCCTCTACTCTGAAAAGGACTCCCTCTCCATTTTTTCTGACTCTTGCCTGACCGATATACACTTCATCTTCTCCGTCATTATTTTTACCGAATAAAAAATAGACGCCGCTTCGTTTCAAATCCTGTCTGTCTTTGCATTTCTTAAGCTGTTTTCTCGGAATTTTATAGACAACGCCCGTCCAGTTTTCTAAAGTGCACTTTATCCTGCCCGTAACGTCTCCGTCTATTAAAAACACTTCAAAGTTTTTTCCCAGTTCCATGTTGCCCTCCCCGGTATTTGATTTTCTTGCTTTTATTATATCAGAAACAGACGGTTTATTTCTTTAAAGAAAAAAAGAGCCGCCCGAAAAGGCGGCTTTGGGTTTGGAAAAATTTCTTATGAAGATGGTTCATGAAATTTATTTTTCAGAATGTTTCCTGTGAAAATGATTTCTATAAAAGACTTCTTGCGAATTGTCCGTGAAAGGTTTTTATAAGATCTTCAGTCGGTGATGGTGCCTATGCCTTCCGTTTCTGATTTTTCTACTCTGATCGCTTCCAAGTGATAGAAGGGGGCGGTCATGCGGCCATTCAGATGAACCGTTGCTTCTCTCAGGATGCCGTAGACTTTGATCCAGGTGATGCCCGGCTTCCATCCCGTGAAGTTTTGATCGGAGGTGAATTCGAAATCTACATATCCTCCCGTGCAGTACGGACAGGTCGGGCCGTTTCTTCCGACGAAGTAATGACCGTTTATGGAAAGGAAATACCCTTCTATGAGAACCGTTTTGTTTCTGTAGTCCCGGAAATTGATGTACCAGTCGTTGATCTGTGTCATGTACAGTTTGTCGCCGACGATGATGTCGATGTGATCATAGTCGAAATTTCTTCTGTCTTCTTCCAAATCGTAAGGGTATTCGAAACGGGGATAATTTTTTTTCTCGCTCTGCCGATTTTGCGGCGGGATCGCAGGTTCTGCAGGCGCTGCGGAGTCAACGGCGGCAGGTTCGTTATTGATTTCCTTTGTTTCTTTCTCTTCTTTTCCCTCGTTTTGTGTGTTTTCTTCCGCCTGATTTTTTTCTGGTTCTCCCGCTTCTTTCACGGTTTTTCTTGTGATGACCGGCGGCTGATTGTTGATTTCCTTTTCATTTCCGCATCCGCAGATCAGAAAGAGGGAGAGAAGGGCGGGGAGGAGAAGGATTTCTTTTTTCATGGGAGGCCTTCTTTCATTTTGCGGAGAAGAACGGCGGCAAAGAGGAGGAAAATATCCGTCATGACGATGGAGGCTCCCGTCGGGACGGAGGCGGCGTAGGAAATCGTGATGCCTGCCATGAAGGAGGAAACGGAGAGTACCGCCGAAAGGAGGATGACCGTCTTGAAGCGGCGGCAGATCTGCATTGCCGTCAGAGAGGGAAATACGATGAGGCTTGAGATGAGGAGGGCGCCCATCATGCGCATGCCGAGGACGATGGTGACTGCCGTGAGAAGGGCGATGATCATTCGGTAGAGTCCTGTCCGCATGCCTGCGGCGGTCGCAAAAGTTTCGTCAAAGGTGACGGCAAATATGCGGTGGTAAAAAAGAATGAAAAGGGTGATCACCGATATGCCGAGGAGGACGGAGAGCCATACATCACGGGAGGTCATGGCAAGAATGCTGCCGAACATATAGTTGCATACGTCGGTATTCATTCCCGTCGTGAGGGACACGGTCATGACTCCTGCGGCAAGGGCGCCGCTGCAGAGAAGGGCGACGGCAGAGTCTCCTTTGATACGGGAATCATCTTTGATCCGGAGCAGGAGGAAAGCGGCGGTAATACAGACGGGGACGGCGACGGCAAGGGGATCCGCCTGAAGGGCGTAGGCTGCGGCAAGGGCGGCAAATCCCACATGGGAGAGGCCGTCTCCGATCATGGAGTATCGTTTCAGGACGAGGCTCGTTCCCAGAAGTGAGGCGCAGAGGGAAACGATGACGCCGACGATGATGGCCCGTACCATGAAGGGATAGCCGAGCATTTCAAATATGAGGTTCATGACAGCCCTCCCGTGAAAAGGGGGCTTTCGGCAGTGGCGGCGTATTCTTCCGCCGTGCCGTAAAATATCTGTTTTCCTTTTGACAGATGAAGGATATGATCTGCTTCCGCCAAGGTGCTTTCTATGTCGTGGGAAACCATGATGACTGCAAGATTGTATTTTTTGATACATCTTCTGATGAGGGGATACAGTTCTTCCGTCATGGCAGGGTCGAGGCCTGCCGCAGGTTCGTCAAGGATCAGAAGTTTTCCTGCACTGCAGAGGGCTCTTGCGAGAAGGACACGCTGCTGCTGCCCTCCCGACAAGTCACGGTAGCATTTGTTTTTCAAACCGCTTATGCCGAGCATTTCCATTTTTTCGTCTCTGTCGGCTTTGTCGGATTTCCTGTAAAAAGGATAGGGACAGCGGTTCAGACGGCCGGAAAGAATGATTTCCGAAACATCGGCGGGAAAATCTCTCTGCACGTTCCGTTGCTGAGGCAGGTATCCGATGTCACTCGCGGCAAGGCCGTCTCCCGTTGATATGGTGCCTGACGATATTTTGGCAAGACCGAGCAAACTTTTGAGGAGCGTACTTTTTCCCGCGCCGTTTTCACCGACGATACCGAGATAATCTCCGGCACTTACGGAAAAGTTGATGTCCGACAGGATCGTTTTTCCTTCATAGGCGCAAGAAAGATGTTTTACCGTGAGGAGCGCCATCAGTTAAGCGCCTCTTTCAGGACCATTACATTATGTTCCATCAGATCGATGTAAGTGATGCCTGCTTTGAACTGTGCATCCGAAATATTATGGACAGCATTCAAAAGTTCATTTTTCGCCCCTGTCGCTTCCGCAATGGAGCGGCTCATCCGTTCGTCGGAAAGCTCGATATGGAATACAACGGGGATCTGATCTTCTTTCACTTTGTCGATGAGGAACGCCACCGTGGCAGGATTGGCTTCCGTTTCCGTCGCACAGCCGGGGAAAGCCGCATAATAGGTGAGGCCGAAATCTTTTACAAAGTAGAGGAAGGGGAAACGATCGCCGACGATGATTTCTTTCCTTTTCGCACTGTCGATGACTTCTTGGAAATCGGCGGTGAGCTTGTTCAATTTTTCTACATATTCATCGGTATTCTTTTTGAAAATGCTTTCTTTTTCTTTGTCTAAAGAAGACAGTGTTTTTTCCAATGCCTGTACGATGAGGACTGCATTTTTCGGGGATGTCCATACATGTTCGTCCAATTCGGGCTCTTCGTCGTGGTGATGCTCTTTGTCGTCGTGATGATGCTCTTTGTCGTCATGATGATGTTCTTTATCGTCGTCATGATGATGTTCTTTGTCTTCCTCATGGTGATGTTCCTCGTCATCATGGTGATGGTGATCCTCCGTCATGCCTTCCGTGATTTCTTCTTCTCTCAATGTAACGGCGTCCGTCATTTTAAATACCGCAGGCTTTTTTCCTTCCATGGAATGAAGGACTTTTTCTGCCCAGTCGTCGGAATCGCCGCCGGTATAAATGAAAAGATCGCTGTTTTGAATGGCCTGTATATCTTTCGGCGACGGTTCATAGCTGTGGGCTTCGCTTCCGGGGCGGAGAAGCATGGTGATTTCTCCGTTATCTTTGACAATCTGACGGGCAAAGTCGTAAGCGGCGAAGTTGACTGCCACAATTTTAAGCCCTGCTTTTTGGGAAGAGGGCGCTTTCTCGGAAGAGCAGGCGGTGAGGCCGTAAAGGGCAGCAAAAAATAGGGTGATCAAAAGAATTATTTTTTTCATCGGATTCCTCCTGTCAATCAATTAAGGTGATATTTTTTTTGAAAACCTTTTTGATCAACGGGACAGTTTCACCCGAAGTGTTACCAAAGTGGAGAAAGAGAAGGGAAGTGAAAAAAGAGAGACGGAAAGAAGGAAATAGGAGAGGGGGAGAAAAGGTTTCGTTCCGTTTCCTTTGAAAGAATCAAAAGAAGAAAAAGAGGATAAAAGCTCTTGGCAGATTTCAATTTGGAGACAATCGGGGCAGCCCGGGCCTTCGCAGAGATGATCTTTTTTCTCCGTGATGAAGAGGAAAGAAAAGGAAAGAGCGAGGCATAAGGAAAAAGAGAGGACAAGGGCGGTGATTTTTTTGGTTGTCATAAGTCCTCCTTTCCGATCCTTCCGTGATTAAGGGAAAAAATAAAAGCGCCTTCTTGATGAATGGCGCCTTATGATTGAAATTAACGGCAGTTCTCGCACAATCCGTACAAGGTGGACTTGGCAGCGTCTATGGCAAAACCGTCTCGGAGCAAGACTTGCTTTCGGAGACTTTCGGAAATGACGGGATCCATATGAATGGTTTTTCCGCAAGAGAGGCAGGTCATATGGATTTTATCGCCGCATTCTTCGGCGGAGATGTAACGATAGAGATTTTCCCGATTCGTTTTCCCCGGGATGCGGAGAATCAGCCCTTCCTTTTCCAGCTTGTCCAGATTTCTGTAGACGGCGCTGAGACTGACGCCTTCGCCTTTCAATGCCGCCGCCAGATCTTTGGCGGTCATATTCATGTCCCTGCGGGCCCGTAAAAATTCAAATATTTTCTTTCTTTGTTCCGTCATATACATAAAAGTCACACCTTTTAAATTAGCGACTCATTCGCAAATATTTTATACCATGAAGAGGGAAATTGTCAATTTTTCCTTTTTATATAATGATTTCCTTCTCTTTTTCGGAGAGGAGGGAGGCAAGTGCTTTTTTTACAATCTGCCGGAAACGATGTTCCGCTTTTTCGTAAATATCATGAGAAGCGACGGATTCACCGTCCGTTCTTTTTGCGACGACTCCCGAAAGGGACGCGGCCCGAAGACCCAGCACGGAAGCAAGGGTGAAGAGGGTGGCATTTTCCATTTCATAATTGGTGCAGCCGAGACGGCGGTATTCTTCCAGAGAGCCTTGGAGATTTTTCAGGACATAGCCGCCGAAGCTGTCGTATCTTTCCTGCCCGGGCCAGAAACTGTCGGTGCTTATGGAAATTCCCGTTTTGTAAGGAATCTGCAGTTCTTCCGCTGCTTTTTCCAGTGCGAAGGTGAGCTTCATATCGGCAACGGCAGGATATTCGACGGGAGCATAGGCAAGGGAAGCACCGTCTTTTCTGACCGATCCTTTATTGATGACGATGTCGCCGAGATTCAGATCTTCCTGAATGGAGCCTGTCGTGCCGACCCGTATGAAAGAAGTGACCCCGAGACGGGCAAGCTCTTCCACGGCAAAAGTGACGCAGGGGCCGCCCATGCCGGTGGACATGACAAGGACGGCATGGCCGTTGATATGGGCGATCCAAGTGGTGAAATCTCGGTGAGAAGCAAGAAAACGGGCATGTTCATCAAGAGCGAGGGCAAGGCCTTCCACACGGCCGGGATCGCCCGGGACGAGGGCGTATTTTGCCCCGCCCGCCTGATTTTTTGAAATTCCGATATGGTACATGATTTCATCGGGGGCAGCTGTTTTTTTCATGGCATTCTCCTTATAAAAAACGATTCTGCCCCTATTATATCATCAGAAAAGGAGCATTTCGGGAAAATAAGAAGCCTTCTTTCGAGAGGAAGAAAAGAAAAAAGATATGATACAATGGAAAAAAGAGTTTTGTTACAAAGGAGTTTGTCATGTACGAAGAAACAACGATTGCCGCCATTGCCACAAGTCCCGGAGAAGGCGGGATAGGAATCCTTCGGATCAGCGGAATTTCTGCAACGGAAGTGGCGGATCGGATATTTCATACGAAAAAAACGGACAGTTTTGCAAATGCCGTGCCTTACATGATGTATTTCGGCCATGCCGTCGACGGAAAGAGGCGGATCGACGAAGGCCTTGCGGTCTGTATGAAAGCGCCCCATTCCTATACGGGAGAAGATGTGGTGGAAATACAGATCCACGGCTCGTCGGAAGCACTTCGGGAAACGCTCGAAGCGGCTCTTCGCAGCGGCGCCGTTTTGGCAGAGCGGGGAGAATTTACGAAGCGTGCTTTTTTGAACGGCCGCATCGATCTGACGCAGGCGGAAGCGGTGATGGACATCATTTCTGCAGGAGGAAGCGCCGCCCTTTCGCAGGCGGAAAGCCATCTGTCGGGAAGTCTTTCCAAGTTTGTCCGAGAATGCATGGAAGAGCTGAAAGAATTTATCACCAAGCTGGAAGTGACCATTGATTATCCCGAAGAAGATTTGGACGATCTCACCATGGAAGAAATCGGGGAGGGTCTTGAAAAAATAGAAAAATCCCTGTCGGAGCTGCTGAAACGGTCCGAACGGGGACGGGTCATCAAAGAAGGGTTCCGCACGGTCATCGCAGGGCGGCCGAATGCGGGGAAATCGAGCCTTTTGAACGCCCTTCTTCAGGAAGAAAGAGCGATCGTCACCGATGTGCCGGGAACGACGAGAGATACCATCGAAGAAGTGATCCGCCTCTCCGGCATTCCTCTTGTGCTCATGGACACCGCAGGCCTTCGGGAAACGGAAAACAAAGTGGAACAAATCGGTATCGAAAGAACGAAAGCATCCATGGAAAAAGCGGATGTCATCCTTGCCGTCATCGACTCGTCCCGCCCCCTTGAAGAAGAGGACAAAGAAATCCTCCGCCGTCTGGAAGGGAAAAAAGGAATCGTCATTTTAAATAAATACGATCTCCCTCCTGCCGTGACGGAAGAGGATATAAAAAAATTATCGAAAGCCCCCGTCGTTTCTCTTTCCGCCCGCTACGGAAGCGGTATCGCCGATCTGGAAGAAAAGCTGAAAGAAATCACGGAGCATGAAGAAATCGGATCGGGACGGGAACTTTTGCTGACCAATATCCGTCATGTGGAACTGGTCCGAAAAGCACTGGAAGATGTCACCCGGGCAAAAGGAGCTGCCAAAGAAGGGATCATGGCAGACTTCATCACCGTGGATCTCACCGAAGCATGGAATACGCTGGGAGAAATCACGGGAGAAACCGTGGATGACGAGCTGATCCATTCCATTTTCAGCAATTTCTGCGTAGGGAAATAATGATCTTATACCGTAAAGACGCTTCCTGCCGGAGGCGTTTTTCTTTTCCTGCGATATTCTTTGTGAAAGTTGACCTTTGAAAAGAAGGGGGCGCCGAAAAGATATTTTTGATTCTCTTTTATGACGGAAAGAACAGGGCGGCAGAAAAGTTTCGTAAAGAATAAAACAAAATCAGATTAAAAATATTAAAAAATAAAGAATTTAATTTGAATATTAATGATAAATATAATATAATTAATTTAACAAATAATAATAAAAAGATAAACGGTCGGGGGAGATCCATTTTATGAGGAGAGACCGCTTGCAGACCAAAAGTCCGTCACGGCGGGGTTTTATTTTCCTGCATCGATAAAAGGGAAATATAGAGGGACGGCAAAGACAGTTTTCTTTCCTGCCGTCACGGAAACAGGCGGAAGTCTCATAAAATAAAGAAGGCGTTTCGAAAGAGACGTCTTTTTTATTGCCTTCATCTGTTATTTTTGCGGAAAAGAAATATTTTTGAGAAATGAAAGGAGAGAAGTAAAAATAGAGGGAAAGGGAAGATGAATAATTTCTCTTCTTGAAAAGGAAAAAGATATTCATAAATAAGATAAAGCAGGAAAAGTGCCCTCCCGCTTAAAAGGAAGAAAAAACTTTTTGCTGCGATTCCAAAAAAGGAGGGTCATTTATGAAAAAAGGGAAATACAGCAGTTCAAAAAATATCGCATTTCAAGAAAAAGAGAAAACTGTCCTGAGAGGGGAAAAGAGGCAGACATCTTTTTCCCTTTCTCCCTTTAATAAAAAGAAAGGACAACCGCAACAGCAGGGAGAGGGATTGTAGAAAAATCGGATAAAAGAAGAATGATTTTTCTTGTTTCAAAGAAGACAGATGCATAAAAAGCGTGACGGCATGCGTGATTTCACGATGACTTGAAATTCAAATTTGAATTTGATATCATACAAGTAAATCGAAGAAGTTGAAATTCGAAAAATATAAAAAGTGAAACGGTATTTCATTTTCAAAAGAGGGAGTCCCATATGGAATTTTTGAAAACTCACAAAAAAACGATCATTTTGATTGTATTGATTCTTCTCCTTTCGGGAGGAGCGGCGTATTTCTTCTACGGAAAGAAGGAGGACAAAGAACTCGTCCTTTACGGAAATGTGGATATCCGCCAGATTTCCCTTGCTTTTAACGGAGCGGAACGGGTGGAAGCGATGTACAAAAATGAAGGGGATGCGGTGAAAGAGGGAGAGGTGCTCGCCCGTCTTCACACGGAAGCACTGGAGCTTTCGATCGCCCGTGCCAAGGCGGCGATTGCCGGGCAGGAAGCGGTGGTGGCAAAGCTTCATAACGGTACGCGGAAAGAAGAAATTCTCCAAGCAAGGGCGCAGATGAATTCTCTTGCGGCAGAAGCGGACAATGCAAAACGGTATTCGGAAAGAATGGATTATTTGCTCTCCCAAGGAGCGGTGAGCCGTCAGAGTGCGGATGATGCAAGATCTCGGAGCCAAGCGGCACAGGCAAATCTGGAAAACGGAAAGGCTTATCTCGATCTGGCACTGGAAGGACCCCGAAGCGAAGATATCCGGGCAGCGGAAGCACAGCTTGAAGCTTTGCAGGCGGAGCTTAGAAATTATGAATACAATTTGAAAAATGCCACACTCACGGCGCCTCAGGACGGTGTCGTCCGTTCCCGCCTTGTCGAGCCGGGGGACATGGTCTCTCCCGAAAGGGCGGTCTACATGATCGGCCTGGGAAGTCCGAAATGGATCCGCGCCTATGTGCCGGAAAGCCGTCTAGGAGAAATTCGGGAAGGGATGGAAGCAAAGGTGTATACCGACAGTGATCCCGATGAAGCGATCAAAGGGCAGGTGGGTTATATTTCCGATACGGCGGAATTTACGCCCAAGTCGGTCCAGACGGAAGAGCTCCGCACGTCTCTTCTTTATGAAGTCCGGATCTATGTGGAAGATGAAAATAACCGTCTCCGCATGGGCATGCCTGCGACGGTGAAATTTTGAGAAAGGACGGTATCGTGGCGGACGGGTATGCAATGAAAGCGTCGGGGATAACGAAAATATTTCATGATCCTCTTTCGGGAAAGCCTTTGAAAGCATTGGACGGGGCAGATCTGGAAGTGCGGAAGGGAGAAATGACCGCCCTTATCGGGCCCGACGGAGCAGGAAAAACCACTTTTCTCCGCCTTGTCTGCGGTCTTCTTTCTCCGACGGAAGGGAAAATGGAAGTGCTCGGAGAAAATGTGGCGGAAAATCCCGAGAAGGTGCAGGATTTGCTCGGTTATATGCCGCAGAAATTCGGCCTTTATGAAGATCTGACCTGCAGGGAAAATATGGATCTCTACGCCGATCTTCACGGAATTTACGGCGAGGAAAGAGAAGAACGGTTTGAAAAATTATTTCAAATGACCGGTCTTGCTCCCTTTACGGAACGGCGGGCAGGGGATCTGTCGGGAGGAATGAAGCAGAAACTGGGCCTTGCCTGCACGTTGGTGCGGACGCCGGAGCTGCTCCTTCTGGACGAGCCCACCGTCGGTGTCGATCCGCTGTCACGTCGCGAACTTTGGGAAATTTTACAAATTCTTGTGGAAGAAGAGCATATTTCCCTCCTCGTCTCCACCGCTTACATGGAAGAGGCGGAACTTTGCGATACGGTTTACATTCTTCATAAGGGACATATTTTGGAAAAAGGCAGACCTTCGGACATACGGAAAAAGTCGGAAGGGCGCTCTTATGTGGCAAAACTGCCGGACCGCATTCCTGCCCGTCTTTTGCAGGCCGCTTTTTTGGACGATCGGGATCATATAGAAGATGCGGTGCCCGAAAGAGGGGGCGTGCGGTTTCTTTTGAAAAAAGGCGTTCTTTTGGAAGAGGTGCAGGCTTTTTCCCTCTGGCCGTCCCTTGAAGCCGAGGAAGTACCGCCTTCTCTGGAAGACAGTTTCATGACGGCCCTTCGGGAAGCGGATCCGAAAGAACTGTCTCTTGCGGGATTTGAAGTGGATTATCGGAAAAAGCGGAAAATTTCTTCCGCCGTCGATATAGAAGTGAAAGATCTCTTCCGCCGTTTCGGTGATTTCGTCGCGGTGGATCATACCTCTTTCCGTGTGCATAAGGGAGAAATATTCGGACTTCTCGGGCCGAACGGGGCAGGGAAATCCACGACCTTCAAAATGCTCTGCGGCCTCCTTCCTCTATCGTCGGGGGAAATATCCGTCGCAGGAGTCGATATGGGAAGGGCAAGCTCGGAAGCACGGGCAAAAGTGGGCTATGTGGCGCAGAAATTTTCTCTCTACTCTATGCTCAGTGTTCGGGAAAATCTGGAATTTTTCGGCGGTGTGTACGGCCTTCCTCCCAAAAAACTGAAAGAAAGAATCAAATTTGTCCTGAAACAGTTCGAACTGGAAGGGGCGGAAGAAAAAAATGCAGGCGAACTGCCGGGAGGATATAAGCAGCGCCTTTCCATGGCGGCCGCCCTTCTTCATGAGCCGGAAATTCTCTTTCTTGACGAGCCGACAAGCGGCATCGATCCGCCGGCACGGCGTATTTTCTGGCGGCAGATCACCGCTCTTGCCGAAAGAGGGACGACCGTCGTCGTGACCACGCATTTCATGGACGAAGCGGAATATTGCGACCGCATGATGATCCAAGACAGAGGGAAAATGCTGATTTTGGGAACTCCCGAAGAAGTGCGGAAAAGAGGGGGCGAAAACTCCTCCATGAATGATGCTTTTATCGCCATCGTGGAAGAAGGAAGGAGGGAATCATGAAAAACCGCTTTTCTTTGAAACGCCTTTCAGCTTTGATATATAAAGAATACAAACAGCTGATCCGCGACAGAAGCAGCATCGTCATCGGGATCGTCATTCCCATGATGCTCATTCTCCTCATCGGCTACGGTATGTCTCTTGATGTGAAAAATGTGCCCGTTGCGGTGGTCATGGAAGATACATCGCCGACGGCGCAGGACATGGTTTCCTTCATGAGAGGCTCCGAATATGTGGAACCTTATTTCGTGACGTCCATGAAAGACGGAGAATACCTGATGGACGAAAGAAAGGCTGATGCGATCCTCCGTATTCCTTCAAATTTCACGGAAAGCCTCGGACGAGGAGACGGACGGCTGGAAATCATCCTGTGGGGCGTCGATGCGGCGACGGCAAGAGTGGCGGGAGGCTATCTCGAGGCAGGGATCGCTTCATGGGAAGCGGATTACATAAGAAAACAGGGCGGCTCTGCTCTGTCTTCGGGCATGGTGACCGTCATTTCCCGCCAATGGTTCAATGATGCGAATACGAGTACATGGTTTTTTGTCCCCGGTCTGGTGGTCCTCATCATGACCCTTGTCGGCGTATTCCTTACCACCATGGTCATGGCACGGGAATGGGAGCGGGGGACTTTGGAAGCTCTCTTTATCACGCCGGTGAAACCTTTGGAAATACTGCTGTCGAAAATGATCCCTTATTTTTTCACCGCCATGATAGGATTCTGGCTCTGTATTTTCTCTGCCCGTTATCTTTATCATGTGCCGATCCACGGATCGTTTCTCATCATTTTCATCAGTTCCGTCATTTACCTTTTTTCCACCCTCGGCATGGGCCTCACCATTTCATCCCTCGTGAAAAGCCAGTTCCTTGCAAGCCAGATTTCCCTTCTTGTGAGTGTCCTTCCCACGATGATGCTCTCGGGCTTCCTCTTCGATCTGCGGAGCGTTCCCGCTTTTATCAGCGCCGTGGGACATGTTCTCCCCGCCACCTACTATATGGAACTTTTGAAATCCCTTTTCCTTTCGGGAAATAATTGGACCCTCATCACGGAAAACTGCACGATTCTGTTCTTTTACGCCCTCTTCTTTGTGGGCCTGTCGTATAAAATTACGAAAAAGAGGCTGGAATGAAAGATATTTTACTCCTACATCTGAGGCGGATTCTTTTCATGATACGAAAAGAATTCATTGCCATCTTGAAAGATAAAAAAAGCCGGTTCATCCTCATAGGGCCGGTCATCATACAGACACTCCTCTTCGGCTATGTGGCGACCTACAATCTGGACGAAGTGAGCTATGCCGTGCTTGACGGAAGCAGGAGCAGGTATTCCGCCGATTTCCTTGCCAAACTGGACGGGAGCGGCATTTTCAAAAGAGCCGCCACTTTGGAAAATACGGAGCAGACGGCGGAATGGATCGATTCGGGAAAAGTGTCGGCAGTGATTGTCATACAAAATGATTTCGCAAACCGTCTTGCAAGGGGAGAAACGGCACCTCTGCAGGTCATCACCGACGGGAGAAATACGATGACCTCCGGCCTTGCGTCTTCCTATATTTCTCAGGCGGCAGCCGCTTACAACAGAGAACTTGCAGGCGGAAAAGAACTGATAAAAATAGAAACACGGACATGGTACAATCCGAACCAAATCAGCCGTTGGGGATTTCTTGCCGCCCTTCTTCCCATGGTGAGCCTTACGCAGGTGATGATGCTCGCCGGCCTTTCCGTGGCAAGAGAAAGAGAACAGGGCACTTTCGACCAGCTCTTGGTGACACCCCTCCTTCCGATGGAAATACTCATAGGAAAAGCGGTGCCGCCCATCGTGACGGGACTCTTTCAGTCCATGATCATTCTCGGCATTTCCGTTTTCTGGTTCGGCGTCGCTCTTCAAGGATCACTTTCGGTCATCATCATAACGATGATTTTATTCCTCTTCAGTGTCGTCGGGATCGGCCTGTCGCTGTCGGCGGTGGCAAAAAATATGCAGCAAGTCATGGTCTATAATTTCTTCCTCCTCCTTCCGATGATGCTCCTCTCGGGCATGGCGACACCGGTGAAAAATATGCCGGAGATCCTTCAATACGTCACCTATATCAACCCCATGCGCTTTGCCATTTCCGCCGTGAGAAGGATTTATCTGGAAGGAGCGGGATTTTCCGCCGTCGCTCCCGACTATATCCCCCTGATACTGGTGGCGGCGGTGACGATGCCCCTTGCGGCGTGGATGTTCAAACATAAATTATCTTGAGGAGAAAAAATGAAAGAGAAAAGAAATATACGGCAAGACGGGCAAAAAACAAAAATAACGATCCTTCAATGGGCAGGCCGTCTCATTGCGGAAAAAGGATTTGATTCCGTTACGTCCAAAGAAATATGCGAAAAAGCAGGGGTGAACCAGGCAGCGGTGAAGTACCATTTCGGAAGCAGGGAAGACTTGTATTTTTCCCTTCTGAAATATGTCCATAACCGCCTGATTTCCATGGAAAAACTGCAGGAAATTCACGAATCGCCTCTCTCGGGGGACGAAAAAATGGAACAAATAGTCAATTTCCTTACAGAAAATGTATTTCATAAAAAAGACTGGGAAATGACCGTCTGGATCAGAGAACTCATGAATCCGTCGGAAACGGTGAGAAAAATCATAAAAGAAGCGGGCCTTCCGAAAATTTCCTTGGCGGTAAAAATATTTTCCGAATATACCGGATACGGCGAAGACGATCCCCGCTTGTACAGCGCCATGCTTGCTACCGTCGCCCCCTTCAACCTTGTTCTTCTGGCAAGCCATAACGGTTTGGAAAAAGAAATCCCCCTTCCCGTACAAAAAGGCGACATAGAAAAAACACTCAAAAAGACAATCCTCCAAAATTTAAAAACCATGAAAAAGAAATAAGGGTATAATCCAATGCGGTATATGACAATGCGGTATATGACAATGTGCTATAATCAAAAAAGATTTTAATGGTACAGATGAGTTCGGATAAGGGGGAAATGACGATAAAAACTGAAAAAGAAAAAAACGGGAACCTTTCCCCTGTCGTCAAATGGGCGGGCGGAAAAAGACAACTGCTCGGCGACATCCTTCCCCTCATTCCCGAAGATGTGACCGTCTATACAGAACCTTTCGTCGGCGGCGGTGCCGTTTTATTTGCCCTGCAGCCGAAAAAAGCGGTGATCAATGATTTCAACAAAGAGCTTGTCAATATGTACCGGGTGATCAAAAACAAGCCGCATGAATTGATTTCCGCCTTGGAAGAACATGAACGGCATCATTCGAAAGAATATTTCTATACCGTGAGAGCCATGGACAGAAGCGCAGACTATGACGAAATGAGCGATACCGCCAAAGCGGCACGGCTTATTTATTTGAATAAAACCTGCTACAACGGCCTCTTTCGGGTCAATCGGAAGGGACAATTTAATGCGCCCTACGGGAAATACAAAAATCCGAATATTGTAAACAGAACCGTCATAGAAGCGATGTCGGAGTATTTCAATGAAAATGAGGTAGAGATCAGGAACGGCGACTATAAAGAAGCACTGAAAAACCTGAAAAAAGGCGCTTTCGTCTACTTCGATCCGCCCTACATGCCCTTGTCCCCGTCGTCTTCCTTCACGGGATATACGGAAAACGGCTTCGGAAAAGAGCAGCAGATCGAGCTCAAAGAAGAGTGCGACAAATTAGATAAAAAAGGAATCAGATTTTTACTCTCCGACTCGGATCATCCTTTTTTAAGAGACCTTTATAAAGAATATGAAATCACCACGGTCAAAGCCAAACGATCCGTCAACAGCCGCGGAAACGGACGGGGAGAAATCAATGAAATACTGATCGGGAATTATTAAAAATAAGAAGTTTATAAAATAAACAGGAAATAAAAAAAGCCTTCCTCTTCGGTTGTATCGGTGAAGAAAGGCTTTTTTGCATGAGGAAATTTTAATTGAAATATTTTATAAAGAAGAAACACGGCGGAGCCAGAGATCGGTGTTCTCCGTGTCGTATTCGATCTGCTCCGACCAGCGGCGGATATTTTCGGGAAAATCACCGTACAGGGCAGTTTCGAGAAGGATGAAATCCGTACTTTGACGGGCATATTCCATGACGGCGGGAATGCCGTAATGCTCCGATTTCTCAAGCCCCCGATAGAGAATATATTGGTACACCCGGGAGAGGGCGGAGGGATTTTTCGGAAAGGCGGTTACCTTTTCTTCCGCAAAAGGAAGATCTTTTACAAGAGAAGCAAGGCGGCTTGTCCACGCTTCATCGATGGCTTCCGTTTTCTTAAGAAAAGAAAGAAGGTTTTCATAATATTTTTTATCGATCCGGGGAGTGAATATGATTTCTTCCGCCGTGGGAGAAAAATCAAGAGCTTCTAAAATGGCGGGAAGGTCAAAAAAGTCATTTCCCTTTTCCGTCGTGAAAGAAAGAGGCCCCTCTTCCGAAAGAAGAAGTTCCACGCTTTTTTCGCAGGAAAGCCCGACTCCTGACAGTTCAAAATCGGAAACGTAAACAAAAAAACGGGGATGCATGGCACAGATATCGCAAAGATAGTCGTCCCCTTTTTCCAAAACAATGCGGCAAAGACCGTTGTCATCGAAAAAAGGGCAGCACCCCTCTTCGGTCATGATGAAACGGAAACCGTCACTTCCCGAGATCATGGCATTTCGCAGCTCGTCCCCCAAAGGGCCGTCAGTTTGTTTATATTTTTCCGCCGTCCCATCGTCGATGTCGATATCCCAGTTCTGGATACAGCAGGAATGAAGACAGTCCCCTGCTTTGCAGAGAAATTTGTCATAAAAAGAAGGATAAAGAGAAATCATAAAGATCCTTTCAGTTCAGAAAGAAGAATTTCACAGCCGGGGAGCAGATCATTGTAAGTTTTTTCAAAATCCCGGGTATACCAAGGATCGGCAATGTTCCGTTTTTCTCCATAGAGCTCGGAAAAGAAGGAAATCTTTTTCAACGGATCATTTTTCGTATACCTCATCAGATCATCGAAATTTTCCCGATCCATGACAAAAATATAATCATTGTCCGAATAATCATCGGCGGTAAACAAAGAGGCTTCTCTTTTTGAAAAGGGAATGCCTTTTTCTTTCAAAAGTTTTTGTACCGGCGGATACATATCATTCCCGATCTCATCTCGGCGGGCAGCCCGGGAAGAAACAGAAATATCCTGTTCAAGCCCTGCTTTGCGGACCAAATCTTTCATGATGAACTCCGCCATGGGAGAACGGCAAATATTTCCGTGGCAGACAAATACGATTTTTCTCATGGAAAACTCCTTTCCGATACCTTTTCTCCAGTGTAATACAGAGAAGGGCAGGGGATCAACCGGAGAAAAAACACCTCCTGCCTGTAAAAGACAGAAGGTGTTTTGTTCATCGGAAGTCCCAAGGATCATTGTGCTCTGTATAATCTATGATTCCGTTGAAATAGTTGGCAGAATACAGCACTATGACGATATCCGGCTTTTTTTGTTTGATAAATTCATGAATACTTCCGGTGAACACTCTTGGATCTATGGCGAATATATTCTTGGCTTGAAGGGACAGGAAGGGCAATACCACGTTACCGAAAGAATTTTTAATGAGCAAAATGGTGGTGTCATTGATCGCGTCATCGTTTCTGATATATGTGTAGGGTCGGTCGCTCCAAGAATAGGCGGCATAAGGATTTTCGTTATAATAATCCACTTTTTCCAAACGTTTCATATCATAGGTGATATCAAAATTGCCGTCGGCAGCTATATTTTTATTTGGTATTTCCAGATGCAGCCGGGTATCGAATTTGGGATGATAAATGGTGATGTCGTCAGGAGTCGTTCTTGCCAAGGTTGTTTTTTTCCCTCGGGAGCCGAGAAAATAATTTTTATAGATGTCCCGATCCCATTTTTCAGCGTCCAGAAGAGATAGGTCGCTTTGTATCATGCCGTTGTCATTTAAATATTTTGCAAGGATTCTTGTTGCCCAAAGCCCCGATTCGGGTGTCCAATGATGGTCGGTTCTGAAAAAAACGTTATCTGCCGTCAGTCCTTCTTCGTCAATATTATCCCGAAAGTCTATATAATCGACCCCGTTTTTCCGAAGCCCTTCAAGAAGTTCATCGGTATTTGCATTGGAAAAATCAAGGGAATCATATGTCTTGTCATGACGGCTGATTTTACTCGGGGCAGATAAGTAGAAAAAGGCGGCCCCGTTTTTTTCGGAGAAATTTGCCAGTTCGGAGAGGTTCTTTATCTTTTCCGACACATTATCTTTATTCTTGAAAACTGTCAGCTGGCCGTTTTCCAATTCCACCACGCCGTTATATTCTTTTTTGGAGATGATATTCCAATTTATTGTATTGTTATATCGATTATATAGTTCTACAAATTCTTGATAACCGGCAATATTTTTGAGGATCCATTTCGATGCGCGTTCTTCAAAAGAACCTTTTTTTGAATTTATTTTGGAAATGATTTTTGCAGCTTTATTTGTTGCACTTGATCTATCACTATCCCTTTGTACGGCAGGAGTTTCATCAGTATTGCCAAAGGGATATAAGGAAGACCAGTCTATTTTTTTAGTCTCTTCTCTTTGTTCGGGGAGAGGAAGATACGGCAAAATGGACTTAACCACAATGTTATTGACCGACATAAGTTTTGATGCCGCTTTGACGGCTGTATATCGGGTAATCATGCTTGTCAGTATCAGACAGAGTGCCAAAAAGCAGCCCAGCATGCACCATTTTTTCAGTTTGTTCATCATCTCACCGCCCCTAGAAATTAAAGTAAATAAACGGATTATAGCTTGAACTGATCACATTGATGAGAGTCAGTAAAAACAACATCACTGAAAGTACAGGTTCCATGGCATTGAACATTTTTATTTCTCTTAATTTTCTGATAACCGGGAAGCAAAAGAGAATACCTGCCGCCATGACGACGTAGCTGCCGGAGATATAGTAATTGAACATATAGTCTGTAATTCCGGCGGAACCGACGCCGAACATCATGCCGAGATAGTGAAGAAAGCTTTGAATATCGGGGGAACGGAAAATGGTTCTTCCGATGATGATGACAAAGAAAGAGTATACATACGCCCAATAACCGATTCTTTTCGGAAATCTCGTAAACCGTTCAGCCAGAAGAAGGACAAAATAGAAAAGCCCCCAGAAGAGGAATGTCCAGTTTGCACCATGCCACAGACCTGTCAAAGACCAGACCACAAACATATTGAATATCCAGCGGCCCGTGCTGACTTTACTGCCTCCCAGCGGTATATATACATAGTCTTTAAACCATGAACCGAGGGAAATATGCCACCTGTGCCAAAATTCGGCAGCGCTCTTGCTGATATAAGGATAATTGAAGTTTTCGGGAAATTTAAAACCGAACATTCTCCCGAGACCGATAGCCATGTCGGAATAGCCGGAGAAATCAAAGTAGATCTGCAAAGTATAGGCAACGGCACCGAGCCATGCGGTAGCAACGGAGAGCGTTGTGCCGGAATCAAATATATTGTCTGCCACTTGTGCCACATAGTTTGCAATCAGCACCTTCTTGGCAAGACCGTATATGAATCGCTGCATACCGCTGCAGAAATCATTCATCGATTCCCGGCGGTTCATGATTTGATCCTCGATAGTATCGTAGCGGACGATAGGTCCTGCGATCAGCTGAGGGAATAAGGCGATGTAGAGACCGACATTCAAAATACTTTTCTGCGCTTTTGCCTTTCCGTAATAGATGTCGAAAAGATAGGAGAGCAGCTGAAAAGTGAAGAAGGAAATACCGATAGGCAGGGCAATATTGAGCCATGAAAAATCTTTGTTCAACAGAAGGCCAAGCTGTCGGGCGGTAAATGTCAGATACTTGAAGATGAATAAAAGGCCGATATGAAAAGAAGCGCCGACGATCAATATGCGCTTCTTCTTATTTTGCGGTGCTTCGTCTATTTTTTTACCGGTAAACCAGCCGACAACAATGGAAAGGATCATCAAGATCACAAAAAAAGGTTCGCCCCAAGCATAAAAGAAAAGGCTTGCCCCGAGAAGGAAATTGTTCCTGAATTTTCTGCCCTTGCAGAAAGGATTGTAATAAATAAGTACGACCAAAGGCAAAAATAAAAGCAGGAAAACCGAAGAAGAAAATACCATGACCTGACCCCGTTATTATTTTATGTATATTATTTTACATATAATTAGCAAAATTATATCACATATATCTTTCAGCGGGGCGTTTTTTACGTTTCAAAAATCAAAACAGAAAATCAACTATACATAAAGAGCATGGAACAGACAAGGAAATGAGTATTTGACCTTGATATTTCTTTTATATAAGATGAAGACAGCAGGAATGAAAGACTCTTTATATTTAAATAGGAAATATATGGTAAAAAAATTGTCGAAGAAAGGAAGATAATTATGGTATTTGATGAAGTTCTTCATTTACACAACGGTGCGGATATTCCGAAACTGGGACTCGGTACTTGGTTTATTGATGACGACAAAGCGGCGGAAGCGGTGATCGCTGCGGCGAAGATCGGCTACCGTCATATCGATACGGCGCAGGCTTACGGAAACGAACGGGGCGTCGGCGAAGGCGTCCGCAACTGCGGTTTGGACAGAAAAGATATTTTCGTCACCTCCAAAGTGGCGGCAGAACACAAAAGCTATGATTCTGCCATGGCATCCATCGAAAAAACATTACAAATCATGGGCCTTGACTATCTGGACATGATGATCATTCATTCCCCTCAGCCGTGGCGGGAAGTGAACCGCTCGGAATACCGCTATGAAAAGGAAAACAGGGAAGTATGGCGCGCTCTGGAAGATGCTTACGGGGCAGGAAAATTAAAAGCCATCGGCGTTTCCAATTTCCTTGAACAGGACTTGGAAAATATCATGGAAACGGCAAAAATAAAGCCTATGGTGAACCAGATCCTCTGCCATATCGCCAATACGCCGCTTTCGCTCATAGAATTCTGCAAAAAAGAAGGAATCGTGGTGGAAGCCTATTCCCCCGTAGCCCACGGAGAAGCGCTGAAGCATAAAGCCATCGCAGAAATGGCAAAGAAATACGGCGTTTCCATTCCCCGTCTCTGCATCCGCTATGACTGGCAGCTGGATACGGTGGTGCTCCCGAAAACGGCAGATCCGCAGCATATGAAGGAAAATGCCGACATTGATTTCACCATTTCCGACGAAGATATGGAAATATTGAAGCATATGGAAAAAATAAAAGATTACGGCGAATTCGGTTTCTTCCCCGTCTACGGAGGAAAACTGGGAAAAGACTGAAAAAGAGAAGGTCTGAAAGAAATTTAACTAACGATTTTTCTGACATCTGAAAACTCGGCACGGTCGTCATGAACGGCTGTGCCGTTTTTTTATGCTTCTTCGGCGTTCGCACTTCGCAGGCGAAGAGCCGGATCACTTTGTTTTTGAATCTCCCGGCGGTCAATGCTTTCCCTCATCTGAGGTCTTACCCGCAACGTAATCGGCACCGATCCCGAAAATCAGGGTTATTGCAGATACTCTTTGCGATCAAGTCATGATACAATGATCTTATATTATTGATTTATAAAAGAAAAATATTGATGGAGGAAATAGCTGATCAGGGGAAGAATATGGACGGAGTATTTGAATTTTTAAAGGCACATTATCAGTATGTGTTGATAGTGGCAGGTTTAATATTTTTCATAGGTGCTTTAAGAGACTGGAAATGGGTTTATGATGCAACATCAGGAGATAGGATAAGGCATGCTTTTATTTTTGAAATATGGGGCGAGAAAGGATATAGAGTTTTCATAGGAATATGCGGCTTGATACTTGTCCTTTGCGGTGTCGTATTTTTATTTTTGGATAAAAGATAATTATAAGATTTAAATTTTTAATCGGGAGATAATTATGAAATATCAAAAAGAAAACAGTCAGGATTTTTTTGAAAAAATAGATGAACTTAATGACAAAGACAGATATACAGAGTGTATCAACCTGTTAGAAAGCATGCCTAAAGAAGAAAGAGATTATCAAGTATGTTATCAGCTTGCTCGTACATATCAAAACTTCGCTGTTATTGGTGATGATAATGAGGGAACCCCTGAGTTTATCGGGTGTAAGGCGTTATTGAAATCCATAGATATTCTTAATTCAGTAAAAGAAAAGGGTAAAGATAAAGCGGAATGGAATATGCGTATGGCATATGGATATCAGTATTTAAACAATGAAGAAAAAGCCATTCCCTATGCTATGCGTTGGGCGGAAATAGATTCTGCCGATGAGAATGCTTTGGGGGTGATAAAAGAATGTAAAGAAGAAGTCGAAAGAAGAAAGCAAAGAGTATGCCTGTCTGCTGAAGAGGCTACAGCTCAAGAAAAAATAGAAATTAATGTAGATTGGGGCGTTTATCTGTGCAATGCTTTTGCTTATGATTTGCCGGCGGTAATCAGGGTGAATTTAGGTCTTTCAGACTTTGAGTTAACTTCGAAATATTCTAAAAGACTAAAATTACAAATATTATATAAAAATGCTAATAAGACCGGATTTCCTACAATGGAAGAAAAAGAATATTTATATCGAATAGAAGATGACATGTTAGAGATTATTGAAAAACATGGAGATATTCTTGCCGGTGTTGTGAAATGCGATGAACGTGTACATATCTTTGCTTATGCTAAGAATGTGTCGGGATATGCAGATGAAATTTCCGAGATGATGGCAGAAAATTTCCCTGATTATGTATATACATTCGCAGCAGTTGAAGATAAAGAATGGGATATGTATTTTAACGCACTCTATCCTAACAGATATGAATATCAAAGTATCATGAATATGAGGCTTATCGAAGCAATTAAAAATGAAGGCGACAGCATGGTGCCGAGAATTATTGAACATTGGCTATACTTTGAAACCGAGGGAAGCAGGGAAGAATTTTTAACGAAAGCAAAGGAGAAAGGGTTTCAAAAGCTTGAGTCGAGAAATAATGATGATAGTGAAGATAGAGACAACAAACTTGTGATTGGGAGAGAAGATGATTTTGAAGATATCGATGATATTGTTTGGTATCTTATGGACATGGCAGAAGAATTTAACGGTGCCTATGATGGATGGGAATGTGTCGTTGTAAGGCAGACGAAAAATATTGAAGAATAAAATGATAATACCCGATATGAAACCGGATTCTTAATTAGTCCTCAGATGATAGGAGCAACAATAATAGCTTTATAGAAGTGATATATGATAAGGGTTATATAGATTACGGGGAAACTATGTACAACAGAGATGAAATATTAGACATATTAAATTCTTTCAAAAATAGAGTAGATGAATCAGGTGGAATTACAAGAAAAATTGTATGTGAAGAAATCGCAAAAGAAGAAGATATTCTAAAACTTGAAAGAGATCCGGGCTACAAACTTCCAATAGAATTCAGACAGGCATTGAAAGAAATTTCATCCCACATAGAGTTTTTTTGGAGTATTTATAATAAGGAAAAGGAACTATTATCATTACCAAGTGAACTGGCGGGAATTTTTTGCGGTGAGCTTCATTTTGGAATAGATTTAATTCCCCTTTTTGAAGAAAGAAGAAGAGGGTGGATAGATATTTGTTATCCTGATTATGATAACCCGTATGATAGAGTTTTTCATAATAAGTTGGCATTTCAGGAAGTGGGAAACGGAGATTTGTTGGCAATCGATTTAGAAGAAGAAACTTACGGGAGAGTCGTATATTTAAGTCATGATGGAAGCGATTTGCATGGCTATGTAATGGCAAATTCGTTTACAAAATTCTTGGAAGAATATATAAAAGTCGGTTGTGCAGGCGGTGAAGATTGGCAGTGGGAAGTTTTTACAAATAATCATACAACGCCGATAGACAGTAATTCTGAAAATGCAAGGAAATGGCGTGAGATCATATCAGATGAATTATAAATTGGAATGAAAGGAACCGCATGACGGATAGAGCGTATAAGAAAAAATTGACGGATGAATATAAAAATGCACAAGAAAAAATTTTCGAGGATAGTCTGCCGATGGAAAGGCAGCTGTTTTATGAATTATTTGATTACCTCAATGATAAATCGGAAACAGTAGCGTGCAATCATGATTTTTCTTTAACAAAGGAATTTCTGAAAGATAAAAATGCAGACGGGCAAAAAGTATTAGAATTTTTGCAAGAAAATGGTGCCGGTTGCGATTGTGAAGTCATTTTTAATGTCGAGGAAAAGTTTGAAGAATAAAAAAGGCAGTGTTGCCGCATCAGTTACGTTTTTTCCCAATCATTCCCCTTGGAGAACAGCTCCGGGGGATTTTTATTTGCGGTGAATCTTTCATATACAGTATCCAAATAGACGGAAATGTTATACTATTATAGAAAAAAGGAATCGATGAAAATATAAGGTGCTGCCTTTCAAACGAATCGGATCATCCGGTTTTGGAAGAGGCAGGGCTTGAAGATAGAGCGGAGGAGAAAAATGATTGATACCAAAAAAGAACAGGAACGGGACGAGCTTCATCGTGCCATATGGGCGATCGCAGACGATCTGCGCGGTGCCGTCGACGGTTGGGATTTTAAGACTTATGTTATCGGTACCATGTTCTACCGCTATCTTTCAGAAAACCTCTGCAACTATGTCAATGAAGGTGAAAGAGCTGCAGGGGAGTCCGATTTCGATTATGCAAAGATATCTGATGCAAAAGCCGAAGAAGGTCGAAAAGGATTGGTGAGTGAAAAAGGATTTTTCATTCTTCCCAGCGAACTCTTCTGCAACGTTCGTGCCAATGCTGCGAATGATGAAAATTTGAATGAAACTTTAGAGCATGTGTTCAGCCATATAGAAGAATCTGCAAAGGGCAGCGAAGCGGAGAGCGACTTTGCAGGTTTATTCAATGACTTTGATGTAAACAGCAATAAGCTGGGCCCTACCGTAGCCAAACGGAATGAAAGGCTCGAAAAATTGCTGAACGGTGTTGCCGATATGAAGCTCGGTGACGTAAAGGATCATGAAATCGATGCTTTCGGTGATGCTTATGAATATCTCATGACCATGTATGCTTCAAATGCAGGGAAATCCGGCGGTGAATTCTTTACGCCTGCCGACGTATCGGAGCTGCTGACCCGTCTCGGCACGGTGGGAAAAACAGAAATCCATA